>LSQX01285031.1_pt1 | contig 28888 bp, 21 predicted proteins | sample 654561 | NCBI WGS metagenome assembly LSQX01 (sample SAMN04489861, study PRJNA283612) | anaerobic digester metagenome | isolation source: 4 biogas reactors fed with cattle manure at either 37C or 55C with and... | place: Denmark: Kongens Lyngby | collected 2014 | reverse complement strand
AAGCTCTGACTACAAAAGAGATATTAAACTTGTAGATAACACCCTTTTAAACTTAATCAAGGGTCGCCTCTTTATGTTGATAGCTGTCAGCATAATTGTTTTAGGTGTGTTGTACTTTGTTGCCAAAAAAATTCTCAGCTTTGGTAGAAACCTAGACTATTCCATCTTAAATAACACCGCGGTTGAGGTCGCTGTTGATTACTTAGAGCAATACGATGTTTACTTCTGGTGGGCGGTTGTTCTCATCATCGCCCTATTTGTCCTGTCTTTTATCAATAACTTTGTCCGTAAAAGTCTTGATAGCTTTTCTCACAGCAATATTCCAATGCCTGTCGCCCGCAATTTACTCAATACTCTCTCACCGATGGCGCTTGAAGTCTTAAATTGGGTTTGGCATGAGCGTCGTGACCCTCTTCAGGTCAATGAACTTAAGCTACTGAGCCGCGAGCTCAAACAAGGTAGATTTAGTCGCATCGAGGAAGCCAAGGAGCAAGAACAACTTCTCAACAAGGGACTGTACGGTTATGGCTATTCTGCACGCTCTGAAGAAAATCAAGTACCGATGACTAGCGACATCAAGCAAAGCGAAGCTAAGCAAGCAGAGCCGATCCTCAATGAGCCTGTGCTAAGACAAAATGCGACAGTTCAGGTAGAAAATGACAAAATTATCATTGAAAATGATCCTAAAGCTTGATCAATTAAATTAGACATGATAGAAATAATAGCTATGAATACTCATCAGGAAACTTTCGCTGTATCTACTATGCACTTAGTTGATGGCCAGGCCTCAACTAAGGCGGCGTTTCCTGTCTCGGCTTCTACTACTAAATTAGCATTAAATTTATCAAGTCAAACCACTGGTCTCCTCCTCGGTTTACTCCTCCTATTGATCGGTTGCCTAGCCTAGAGCCTAGGTGGTGCTATGCAGCCGACCCCATTGAGCCACCCAAATTACCCCCTTTCTTGAGGTGTGTTTTTCTCAATACAGTTTTTTTATTTTTTATATACTCGCTCTACATCAAGACGATTTATAGCAAAATCAAGGTCATAAGCCTTCTTGAGTAGAACAAAATAGGTGCTATCATGCTATCAAACCCAGCTACTAAATACGTCCCTTTTAAACCTTTTACGCGTGATTTTTCTGAACGTACTTGGCCTTCTAAAACAATTACTGAACCACCAATTTGGATGAGTACCGACCTACGTGACGGTAATCAGGCGTTGATTGAGCCGATGAGCATTGAGCGTAAATTACGCTTCTTTAAGCATTTAGTAAAAATCGGTTTTAAAGAAATTGAAGTAGGCTTCCCTTCTGCATCACAAACTGACTTTGATTTTGTACGCAACTTAATTGAAAACAATTTGATCCCTGATGACGTCACTATCATCGTACTTACTCAAGCGCGCCAAGACCTAATTGCCCGTACCGCTGAATCATGTGCTGGAGCAAAAAATGCGATGATCCATATGTACAATGCATGTGCCCCAGCTTTCCGTAAAATTGTCTTCGATATGAGCAAAGACGAGGTACGTGAATTTGCTATCGCTGGTACTAAAATGGTCATGGCTGAGCAAGCTAAATACCCTGAGATTAATTGGCGTTTTGAATACTCGCCTGAAGTTTTCTCAACCACTGAACCAGAATTTGCAGTTGACGTATGTAATGCCGTTGCCGAAACTTACGGCGCATCACCAGATAAAAAAATTGTCTTTAACTTACCGGCAACAATTGAAGCCACCACACCAAACCTTTACGCCGACCAAATCGAGTTTTTCTGCAATAACATTAACACCCGAGAGTCATCCATTGTCAGCGTTCACCCCCATAATGACCGTGGTACTGCCGTTGCCGCTGCTGAATTAGCGTTGATGGCTGGTGCTGACCGTGTTGAGGGTTGTTTGTTTGGCAGCGGTGAGCGTACCGGTAATGTTTGCTTAGTAACATTGGCAATCAATTTATACACTCAAGGTATCCACCCGGGTTTAGATTTCTCAGACATTGACTCTGTTCGTCGCACTGCCGAATATTGCAACCAATTACCAGTACACCCACGTCACCCATGGGCTGGTGATTTAGTATTTACCGCCTTCTCTGGTTCACACCAAGACGCGATCAAAAAAGGCTTTGCCGTACAAAAAGAAGATGCTGTATGGGAAGTGCCTTATTTACCAATTGACCCTGCTGACTTGGGTCGTAGCTATGACGCTGTCATTCGCGTTAACAGCCAATCAGGTAAAGGTGGTGTCGCTTATTTACTTGAAGAAGAACATGGTTTAAGCTTACCGCGTCGCCTACAAATTGAGTTTAGTCGTGCCATTAAGCGCGTGACCGATGAGACTGGTAAAGAAGTGAATGCGCAGATGGTTTACGAGATTTTTGAAGAGGAATACTTGCAGCAAGAGACTCCTTGGAAACTAATCGATCACCAAATCACTAGTCATAATGACGCTGAAGAAAGTGAGCGCTTTTCCGTCGTGGTTCGTATGACCTACAACGGTGAAGAGCAAAGCTTTAGCGGCAAAGGTAACGGTGCAATCTCTGCCTTTATTAATGCCTTAGATATGCCAATTGAGTTTATGGACTACTCAGAGCATGCAATTGGTAGCGGTGAAGGTAGTAAAGCCGCGAGCTACGTTGAGCTGCGCTTAGGCGACTCTCAATCAGGTTACGGTGTCGCTATGCATAAAGATATCGTAACCTCGTCTTTCTTGGCAGTCATTAGTGCAATTAACCGCCACTTACAAACTGTTGATGTTGAAACAGCCGCTGAGACTGCAGCCGTTTAATTTAACTAAACATTAAGCATATTAAAACCGAGCTTTCTAAGGAATATGAAGCTCGGTTTTTTTATGGTAATTTACTGATAAGTTGCTTCTGCCCACTTATTTACCTACCTATCGTTAGGTTTTGATGTAATATGCGCTAGTTGACTACTCTACACAACTAATAAATTGCACACATCAGGAGTTTAGATAAAGCATGCAGCACTTAACCCGTAACGGAAGTCTCGGTTTTTCCTTAATCTTACTGCTATCACTTTTAACCGCACTCGACGCCATGGCGATCGATATGTACCTTCCTGGTATGCCGGACATGGCAGCAGATTTTAACGTCTCACCCGGCCGTATTCAGCAAACACTCTCTATTTTTCTTGCTGGTTTAGCGATTGGGCAAAGTATATATGGCCCTCTACTCGATCGCTTTGGTCGTCGTACTCCATTGTTAATTGGTATAGCTATTTTCACGGCAGGTTCCGTCCTTGGTGCACTTGCCCCTTCTGTTGAATGGCTTCTGGTCGCACGCTTCATCCAGGCCATCGGCGCTTCTGCAGGGCTAGTCACGCCACGCGCCATCACAGCAGACCTGTGTAATATGGCTGAATCTGCCCGTATTTTCTCGCTACTAATGCAGATTATGATGATAGCCCCTATCCTTGCACCCATCATAGGTGGTTATTTGCTCGGACATGGAGGCTGGCCCCTTATTTTCTGGTTACTCGCAATCCTAGGCGTGATAGGTTTCATATGGAGCTTACGTACCATTCCCGACTCTCTGCCAATTGAACGTCGCACTCCGCTGCGTCTTGGGCACATCGTGTATGCCTATGGACTACAGCTTCGTAATCGCGTGTTTATGGCCTATGCTCTCTCAGGTGGCTTCACACTTGCTTCGCTATTCGTCTACATTAGTGGCTCAGCATTTGTCTTTACCGAATATTTTAAGTTAACGCCTGCTCAATTCAGTTACCTCTTTGCTGCTAACTCTATCGGCTTGGTACTAGGCGGGATGCTGAGTAATCGTCTATTACGTATTGGCCAGTCATCACAACGCATAATGATCATAGGACTAGTGGCGCACGCGGCTGCCGGTTTAGCTCTGTACTTAACCGTACAAATGGGATTCACAAGCTTTATCATCTATGCATGCATACTAGCATTTTCTATCAGTGCGTTAGGACTAGTGTTTGGTAATGTCACCGCACTGACGATGAACAACGCCGGACCACAAATCGGTATTGCATCGGCACTGATGGGCGTACTGCAATACATGATTGCCTCCATCGTCGGCTATATTGTCAGCCTGACAGCCCAAGGACTCGGCCAATTACCAATATCCATCGGTATTTGCGGGTTGCTAGCATTACTTTCATACTACATTGCTGCTCGTACGAGCGGCGATAGCAACACAAATGAGCTTGAATCTTAACTAAAATGACCGCATCACGACTACAAGAGGCAGCACTTGCCCGCTTTGCCAAACAAGGATTTGACTCAACATCAATGAACGAAATTGCCACCGATGTTGGCATCAAGAAGCCCTCAATCTATGCTCATTTCCGTAGCAAAGACGAACTGCTTCTGAGTTTAGTTCCCCTCCTGATCGAAGCAGAATTAGAGTACGCTCAGACCACCCTAGTTGGTGGTCCTGACACCAAGCAACAATTGCTAGCCTATTTAGAGAGCATCCAAGAGCGCTTTGCTACCTCCCATCGAGTGCAGTTCTGGCTGAGACTCCTATTTTCACCACCCGTCCATCTATATGACGAAATCATGGAGCCAATGCATGGCTTTATTGAAGATCTCGAAAGTATCGTCAAAAAGGCGCAGCAAAACTCGCCACTAATCCACAATAACAACCAACTCAGCGTTGAGACACTGACTATCAACTATATGTCGATGGTCGATTGCTTACAGAGCGAATTGCTCTTTGGTGGTGTCGACAAATACAAACGTCGTCTTAAAGCCAATTGGATGCTCTTTGAAATTGCCATTAGCTGAATTCCCTCGATCCCCTTGCGATCAATTGACCCCCTCCCTGTCCTCAAAAACAGGGACGCTCCTATTTTGACAAATAAATCGATTACCAACCCCGACCGCTTTGCCAAACCACCGCATCACCATGCTTTTGCGCATTTTCAAACATATTTAAAAGTGGGTAAGCACGCTGACTAAAGCTCACTCCCTCAAGCATAGGATGCTTTTTCTCCTGCTCCTCTTCCTTTCGCTCTTCCTCTTCTTTGTCATGAACAGCGTAACTATGCATGTCCTTATTTTCATCCTCTTCAATCGCTTGACGTAACTTAGCGATTGCGTCAACCAATTGCTCCGATGTAAATGTGCCCTCTTCTGGCAATTCCTCGTAATCTCGTCCAGCAACTTTTAGTACAGCAAGTGCATGCTTATCGAGCATAAATACTTCACCACTATTTTTGGATTTAAAGGTAATTAACATAAACTTCTCCTATAGTTACAGATATTATCCATCCTATCCATAATGCCTAAAACAGCTTATTTAAACAATAAACAGTACCTTTTATAACATATGCTTAGCCGTTAAAATTATAAAGGCTTTTGAATTTTTCAAGCATAAAGCAATTAATATCAATAAAAACATTGACTTAGCAGATCATAAGTTTTTTTAGAAAAAAACTCTATATAAACAAATAACGAAATAGTATTTTTAGATAAATAAGTTTCACTCCTATGATGTATCCCATGCATCAAACAATAGATGTCAAAAAAACATACAAACTCATAGGAATACTTAATGAAATCTTTTTTACCTAAAGCCTTGATTGCGACTCTAGCAACCGTAGTAGCGGCACCAGCTTTAGCTGCTACGATCAACCTATTAAACGTCTCTTATGACCCGACTCGCGAGTTTTACCGTGAGTATAACGCCAATTTTGCCAAACAATGGAAAGAGCAAACTGGTGATGATGTCGTCATTCGCCAATCCCACGGTGGCTCAGGTTCTCAAGCGCGTTCTGTAATATTTGGACTTGATGCTGATGTCGTGACACTTGCCCTTGCCTCTGATATTGATGCGCTACATCTACAGAATGAGTTAATTCCGGCCAACTGGCAAGATCGTCTTGATAAAAACAGCTCCCCCTACACCTCCACCATCGTGCTACTCGTCCGTAAAGGCAATCCTAAAAACATCAAAGACTGGAATGACTTAACGCGCGACGATGTAGAGGTAATTACACCAAACCCTAAGACCTCAGGTGGTGCACGTTGGAACTACCTTGCGGCTTGGGCTTATGCCTTAAAGCAAAACAACGGTGATGAAGAAAAGGCTTATGATTTTGTACGTAAAATCTTTGCTAATGTCTCTGTCTTAGATGCGGGTGCACGCGGCTCTACCAACACATTTGCGCAACGTGGTCTTGGCGACGTGCTGATTGCTTGGGAAAATGAGGCCTATTTGTCTGTCGAAGAATTAGGCGCTGATAAACTTGAAATTGTTGTACCTTCTCTCAGCATTTTGGCCGAACCGCCTGTGACTGTAGTCGATAAAAACATTGATAAAAAGGGCACCCGTGAGGTGGCAGAAGCCTATTTAGAGAATCTCTACACGGAAGACGCTCAACGCCTAGCCGCCAAGCACTTTTATCGACCAAGCAACACGCAGGTTGCCGCAGAGTTTGCTGATAAATTTCCTCAAATTGAGTTAATCACTGTAGATGACGTGTTTGGCGGTTGGACTGAAGCACAAAAAACTCACTTTAGTGCTGGAGGTATTTTTGATCGTATTCAAGCTGATTTGTATAAGAAATAACTTTTGATCGATGATATAGAGACTTACTTTTCCTGTGAGTCTCTATCTATACGCACAGCACTATGGACAAATTCAACCTACTTGGATCTTATGAAGTGTGTTCTCAATAACAATAAATAGTTTGTGTACCGTTGTTGAGAATCACTTATGAATCTAGGAATTTCTTCAGTTTTTGCTGTTGTAGCATTATTTAGCGCCTTTACTTTATCTAATCCTGCCTCTGCACAAGTTGCGGCAACTTCCGGATCTGATTGCTCCACCCCTTCTACCGGCAACCCCTGCTTCGGTACAGGCAACAATCCAGAATTAAATAAATCCGTAGCCAATCCTATTAATTTAACCAATGGCAATAAGTACCAAAAGGAATTAGATTATTGGGGTGGCGACGCTAATTCTGGATTAGAATTTTACCGTTACTACAACTCCACACAATTAACCCCCTCACTGATAGGTCAGGGTTGGCGTCATTCATACAATCGCAAGCTATATTGGCGCAGCAATCGAGTGCAAATACTTTTAGATGACAGTACGCGACTTCTTTTTGAACCACCACAAGGCGATACTGCTCAATCTCGTTTTAATGAGTATGGCTCCCTTCAGAAGATCAAGCTAAGCGGGGCAATGGAGCGACTTGACTGGTCCAAGTCCACGAACGGTAGAAAGTCCGTTAGCGAGTTTTTCTCTGACGGCTATTTACAAACGCTACAAGACGCACTCTGGCTTTGGGAATATCCTTCCGGAGCCCTTGATGTATTTAACTCTCATGGCAATCTAATCATCAGTCAAATGCCATTTGAAGAAGCCATTTTTATTGAAAGAGAGATTAAGCCAGGCCCCACCTATGAGGCCATTCTCAAGGTTCAAAATCTCAACCAACAAAGCATGGACTTTCACTATGCAATTTTGGGAAACCGTGCACGTCTTAGTCAGATTGACACGCCAGCAGGCAGTTTAAAGTTTAAGCATGATATCCCTCATGGTTCTGAAGAACCCCGTCTGCTCACCGCTTATCATACTGATAACGCAAAAATAGCTTATCAGTATATTACAGAGCCAAACGATGAGGGCTTATCACCCTATTTACTAACGCGCGCAAGGCATTATGCCGTTGATAATAATGAGCCTTACCGTGATGTATCTTGGAACTATGACACGTGGGGCAGAGCGACTGCTGTCGACATCTATCGGCATGAGCAACTAGCTAAACCGTTGTCAATGCAGCTAAACTACCTAAAAATCCCACATTACAACGGTGATACGGGCATTACTGAGATCACCCAAACGCAAGACTCACAAAAAACTCTTAGCCGCTTTCATACCAAAATGCTCGGCAGTCAGTACTTACTAAGCAAAGCAGAAGGCGCCCCTTGCTTTGGCTGCCCCGCCCCCGGCACAGAGGCACAATACAATATATACGGCCAAATCATCGGCTTCAACGGCCTAAGCATCAGACGCAGAGGCACTGACAATAGTATTGAAAGTATCGGTATAAATCATAGAGGCTGGCCCGGTCTACGTATTTATTACGATAGCGACGGCACACCTCACGGTTGGAGTAGCCTACATACAGGCAAAACCCTTTATGAACTGGACCCAGATACCTTATTTCCTAAATACAAGAGCTTCGCTAATAAGACGAGAATGTATGGTACTCACAAAGAAGATAAAGGATCGAGACTGATTAGGTACGGTCAGTCCTTGGGGAGTTATGACGCTAGTGCACCACGAAGCTTATTAACCAAATTTAATCGCGATACTTTTATCTTAAGCAACCAAAACGACAAAAAAAACCTAAACATCCAAAAGCGTAGTCAAAGCATTAATTTGAGGACAACACGCTGGTGGGATAACCGTAAAGAATCACGCCTAAATGAGCTATTCACCCCTTACTATGCTGACAACATCGTTGAGCATCAACTCCCTGAATGGGGAAAGCTCTATTATCAATATGACGATAACAAGCAGTTAAAAACCATTTATTGGCAACCTACAAATGCTGCAAAAGAGGATAAATGGAAAATAGTTTATCAACGCGTCAATAGTCATGAACGTACATACGGTAATAACCTTAAGGTAATTGCTCGCCAAAATCCTAGTTTTATTAAAAACAGCACTAAATTAGAGATCTTTAAAACCGATGACGAAAAGCCGTATTGGGCAGAGATTCGCTACTATCATAGCGATGGACTCCTAGCTGCAGAGCATCATTTATCATCTAATTTGAATATCAATAAGTTTAGGCAATATCAGTTCAATCCCTATGGACAGCTTATACGAGTAGATACTGATCTAAATAACATTAAAACTACCGAAACGGACCTATATGCTTGGGAGCTAGGTGGTGCTGCTTTTGCGCGCCAGCATAAAAGCAAAGTCACTACAGAAGGTTATATAGAAAAACAAGACAATCTCATCATAAAAGATATAGAAAGAGACAAGGCTGGTTTTATAAAACGCATGGATAACTTAGAGCTTATCTATGATGAAAGAAATCTGCTCACTGAAATTAGACAAGATAATAAGTCTATTGCTAATTATATTTATGACGCCCTCAATCAACGTATTAGAAAGGTTACCAGCAAAGGTGAAACTCAATATTATTACTTAAATCAACAACTAGTCGCTGAAGCCTTTATTCCCACTGATGCAATAAATCCTAACTACGGTGACTACTCTCTTGAAAGGTCGTTTATATCTCGACGATATATATATGATGGCGTACTACCAGTAGCATTCATCGACTATTCTAAAGATATTGATGGTGACATTTATTACATTCATAGTGATGGTAGTGGGCAGCCATTTTTGGTAACTGATAGTTTTCAGAAACCGGTATGGCTAGCTGACAATGAGGTCTTTGGTCAAAGCCAAGCGCTCATTGAGGAAGTCGAGTTTAACCTACGCCTGCCCGGTCAATATTATGATGTAGAAAGTGGTTTACATCAAAACCTTTATCGCAACTACGATCCTGAGGTAGGTCATTATCTGGAACCTGATCCCTTAGGCCCCATCTCATCCAATGATGCATTTGGTTATGCAAATCAAAATCCTCGACAATTTATAGACCCTTTAGGTTTATTAATGTTTGTCTTTGACGGTACGACCAACACACCTAGCTCACAAACTAATGCCTATAAACTAGGGCAGCTATATGATGATGGTCCAGTCAATTATTTAGAAGGCATCGGAACCAAAGAAGCTCAAAATAAAGCTGTTGATTTTTTTGAAAACTATCAAAAAGAATTAGCAAAAACTCATCCTGTGCATCAGGACAAGAGACGTCAACGTGGTTTTGCCTTTTCAATCTTAGAATGGAGAGTGCCAGAGTTTATGACACATATCAGTGAAGACAAAATATATGCCACTATGACACCTTATCTACTCAATATGCAGTGGATGCAATTAATTGACGAGATGATTCATGCCACTTCAACCGGTCCATTAATTGACAATACCATTAATATCGATCTATCAGGTTTTTCTAGAGGTGCTGCGTTAGCAAGCATTTTTGCCAATAAAATTAATCAATATACTAAACACGGATACTTTCAATACACTGCAAAGTGGCTGCCACCAGGACAACAATATATTAATGCTTGCATCAATTTACGCTTTGTCGGACTTTTTGACACAGTTCATCAGCTTGGAGCCTTAGGCAACAATAATAATAATTATAACTACACTGTATCCCCAGCGTGGGCAACTTTTGCTCATGCTGTAGCCCTTAATGAGCATCGAAAAATTATGCCCTTAACAAGTTTTTCTGATGAAAACGCAGACAACATCCATGAACAAGGCTTTTTGGGTAACCACTCCGACATTGGAGGCGCTATTTTCCAAAAAGACTTAAATGCTATCATCAATCCTTATAAAGGCACCTATGGAGACTTAAGCAATATTCCCTTAGCTTGGATCCATTACATGGCTACAGACGCCCAAGTAAAATTAAAACCTTTAGACTCCTTAACCCAATGGCAACTTGATACCGTAAAAAACCCTCTTTTACACTTAAATGGTAAATATGATCAAACGTCAGAGAGTTCTCGTTGGTTACTTGTAGACCGAGAGGTCTATTCGACAAGTGGTGATTCTTTAGGCTCACAATCCTCTTTTAAACCGTTAGGAGGAGCTGTACGCGTAGAGCATGTCAAAAATGTAAGATTCCCCCTAAACCCATATATGAGTGCAATTCCATCTAACAATACAGGGGGTGCTCCTTATGGTATTGTCAACGCTCAAGAGTACATAGATTTTTTGTCTAACGCAATCAACTGGAACTCTACCCTGAAGGTCATACCGCACCCAGAGGTCGTTGTCAGATAAAAACTTTTCCCTCAAGACGATCGCGCCGCCTTCACGCTACTAACATCCACTACAGCACAACAAAATAACTCAATCTAGTTTGCTCATCAGATGTTTCTCTAAGTAGTTGCTTGCCGAACTCCGTTAATCGGTCTTTCTGTAAGCAACTACGAGAATTTTCCAGATAAGTCATTTCGTATTAGCATAGCCTCCAGAACTTTTTCAAATAGTGCAAACAAAAATGCTCTGTATTTTTGAGGTCTAGTTTATCCATTAACTCTGTGCGAGACATTGCACCCAAAAAACACTCCTAAAAACACTTTTAAATTTTTACTGACGTCCATAGTTATATCCATGCTCGTGCCCTTGTGAAAAAACTAGTCCCGCTTTTTTACTCAAAAAAAGTTTTAAACCTCATCTAGCCTTCCCCGACTAATCAAGCACACGGAATTCTTCCCTCAAGAAGAAACCCAAGCCACAGCAACAATGGCCCTTCATGCTATCATTACACATTGATTTTATAAGATATTTTTAACCAATATTTATTGTTTTAGTCACCATCTGATTAGGGGTGGTGGCATAAGTAGAGAAATTTATGCTCCCAGAGCTCCAAGAAAAGCTAACGCTATTAATCCAAGAAACTATTAATAAAATTGTCCCTGAAAATCAGGCACAGATTAAACTTGAGCGCCCTAAACAAGCAGATCACGGTGATATTGCAACCAATATTGCGATGCAATTAGCCAAACCGGCAAAGCGCAATCCACGAGAGCTAGCCCAAGAGGTCTGTGATGCCTTACTTAGCCATCCAGAGGCGCAAGACATTCTTGCCACAGCTGAAATTGCGGGTCCCGGCTTTATTAACTTCAGACTGAAGCCAGAAACACTATGGACAGTTATCAACAAGATTAACACTGAAAAAGAACAATACGGTCACTCCAAAAAGCGTACAGGCCAAAAGGTGATGGTTGAATTCGTCTCAGCTAACCCGACTGGCCCTTTACACGTCGGTCATGCTCGTCAAGCCGCGCTAGGTGATTGTATTTGTCGCCTATTTACAGCTAATGGTGCTGATGTTCATCGCGAGTTCTACTACAACGACGCCGGTAATCAAATCAATGCTCTTGCTTTGAGTGTTCAGGCACGCGCCCGTGGTATTAATCCTGATGACAAGAGCTATCCTGAAGATGGTTATCGCGGTGATTATATTCTTGAAATTGCCAATGACTTTATGGCTAAAAAAACTACCAATGCTGATGGTCAGGATGTAACGGCCAACGGTGATAGCGACGATCTAGATGCTATTCGCCGTTTTGCAGTAGCCTACTTACGTCGCGAACAAGACCTTGATTTACAAGCATTTAATTTGCGCTTTGATGAATATTACCTAGAAAGCTCTCTGTATACTGATGGCAAGGTCGAAGAAACTGTTAAGACCTTAACTGACAATGGCCATGTCTATGAAAAAGACGGTGCGCTTTGGTTAAAAACAACTGAGCTAGGCACGGGTGATGATAAAGACCGCGTGATGCGCAAAACTGACGGTGGCTACACCTACTTCGTACCTGATGTGGCTTATCACCGCAACAAGTGGGAGCGTGGCTATCAGCAAGCGATTAATATTCAAGGTAGTGACCACCATGGCACTGTGGCACGTGTCCGTGCTGGTTTACAGGGTCTAGACCTAGGTATTCCTAAAGACTACCCTGCCTATATCTTGCACAAAATGGTCCGCGTCACACGTGATGGCGAAGAGGTTAAGATTTCCAAGCGTGCTGGTAGCTATGTCACCATGCGTGATTTAATCGACTGGGTTGGTCAGGATGCTGTGCGTTTCTTCCTAATTCAGCGACGTGCTGATACTGAGTTTACCTTTGATGTAGACTTAGCACTCTCTAAGAGTGAGGAGAACCCTGTCTTCTACGTACAGTATGCCCATGCTCGTATTTGTAAGCTACTGATGGACAGCGCTGATCTTACGCCTCGATTAGCCGAGGCTAATACCAGCCTCCTCACTGCACCTAGCGAGCTGACTCTCTTAAAACGTTTATCAGAACTACCCAATCTAATCGAAATGGCTGCCCGTGAGTTATCACCGCACCACCTTGTATTCTGGCTAATTGACTGTGCCGCAGACTTCCACTCTTGGTATAATGCCGAGCGCATCATGATTGATGATGAGGAGTTAAAATTAGCCCGCTTAAGTCTTGCCAACGCAACCCGTCAGGTAATTGCAAATGGCCTCGACTTACTCGGTGTTAGCGCTCCGCAGAGAATGTAGTTTAATTATTTAGTATTTAAAATTATGGCAGCACCCCGCAAACGTACAGCTAGAAAAACGACCTCTTCACGTAGTCGCACGCCGGCAAAATCAGGACGCAGCAGCTCCTCCTTTGTTGCCATGGGTATTCTTGCGGGCTTAACCATTGCCATACTTTTTTATGCAATTTTTATCCGGCAGGACGCTAATCTGACTAAAGGTAATGCACCACAATATGCGCATACACCAAACCAGACTAACGTCCTCACCCCTTTACCGCCGCGACCGCGCCAAGACTCTGCACCAACCTCGGCTCCTGAATTGACGAGTACCCCTGCACCAACTTCTGCACCTACCGTTGTTCAAACACCAAGCGAGCCGCCACAGAGTATTGCTGAGTCATTAGCTCAACAAAATACGTCACCGCAGCCAACTACGTCTCCTAGCAAAGCTAAAGCCGTGGAAGCTCCTAAATCAACTACACAAACAACGCGCACCAAGCCCACTGCTCCACAACCTAGTATGACCGAGGATACTATCGGTAAGCTGATTGCGCAAAATCAAACGTTGGCACCAGTACCAACTCAAAGCAAATCAGCTCCACCCAAAGATAATGCTGATCATCTAGGTGCATTGATTAGCACCATGCCTTCGGTCGCTCCAAGCAATAGCAACAGTAGCTCTGACACGAGCGCTACCAACAAGATCACAAAAACAACTACTACTGTGAGCAAGCAAAACAGCGTACTTAACGTAGTCCCAGAGAAATCTATTGCTTTAGCTCCTGTACCGACGAAAGAAAGGCCTTTTTACTTACAAACTGCATCGTATAAAACAGAAAATGAGGCCGACGCAATGCGCGCTCAGCTCCTTTTAGCAGGTCATAGCACCGCTAATGTACGTAAGGCCCTAGTCAACAATCAAACAGTTTATCGTGTCCGTATAGGTCCTTATACTTCAAGCAGTGAGTTTGAAAAAACACGAAAAAACCTAGAAGCAGCGAAGTTTAAACTAAGCCCTGTCCGCTAATCAAATCAGCCACAAACGGAACTAATCAACCAACGACAGGTCATTAGTTCTGTTATGAATAACGATGACGCCCTAAACATAGTAAGAACTGGACTAAAGAATATGATGAAATTACGTAATAAATTTTTGGCAACAGCGCTATTAAGTGCAGCTTTTGCAGCACCAGCAGCATTAGCTCAAGATCAAGGCTATATCACTTATCAACAACCACATCCTTCTGGTACCCCTGATAAAGTAGAGGTCTTAGAGTTTTTCTCATACACTTGTGGTCACTGCGCACTCATTGACCCTCTGATAAGCGAATGGAAGCAGACCTTGAGTGATGAGGTTGAACTGGTTTATGTACCGGTAGCTTTTAATGCCTCAATGCAGCCTACACAAAAGTTTTACTACGCAATTGAAGCTTTAGATCGCTTAGACTTGCACTCAAAAGTATTTGATGCGATTCATAAAGAAAAGCAACGCCTCTTTACTGAGGATGCATTAATTGATTGGGCCGCCAAGCAAGGAGTGGACAAGCAACAAATCACTGATGCTATGTCATCTTTTGGCGTTAACTCAAAGGCTAGAAATGCACGTCAAATCACTGACAGCTACCGCATTGAGGGCACACCTTCAATTGCCGTTGGCGGTCGTTATATGACCTCTCCTTCAATGACTGGTACTTACGAAGGTGCTATTAATCAGGCACAAGTACTATTGGATCAAATCCTCGCTGAAAACTAATCTACAGCACTAAAATACTAAAGTATCATCCAAAAACATCGGCTCTACCAAAAGATAGAGCCGATGTTTTGTTATCAAACAACTATCAAGCACCAAAGGCTACTTCATAGGCTTGTTTGAGATCGGCGATTAAGTCATCGACATCTTCTAAACCGATATGTAAACGAATCAACTGTGTCTCACCGCTACGCAACTCATCAGACGCATAAGTGTGAGTAACTAAGCCCGCAGGTCGGACCCATTGAACTAAGCTCTCAAAGCCACCCCATGAGTAGCCAATAAAGAAAATTTCCAACGCATCGACAAAGGCACGCGTCTGCTCACGGCTACCCTTTAATTCAATAGACATTAAGCCATTGGAGCCCTTGCAATCCCGCAGCCATAAATCATGATGTGCATCCCCCTTAAAAGCGGGGTGATAAATCGCCACCACCTCATCCAAGCCAGTCAAATAATCACATACCTTAAGCGCACTTTCAGCATGCTGCTTCATGCGAATCGGCATAGTCCGCACACCTCGGATGGCCAACCATGCGTCATCAGCACTGACGGAATATCCCAAGGCATATTGAGTAGCATTGATACGATTAATTAGCTCCTCACCCTTGACCACCACAGCTCCTAGCATTAGGTCTGAGTGACCACCCACATACTTTGTACCGGCAATAATTGAAATATCAGCCCCCAAATCTAAAGGCGTATAAATTAAACCGCTACCCCACGTATTGTCCACTACAAACGTCAGATTATGCTTTTTGGCAATCTCAGCTAAGGCCGGGAAGTCTAGCATTTCCATTAATAAAGAACCAGGAGATTCTGCATATAAAATCTTTGTACTAGGCGTAATCGCTGCCTCAATTGCTTCATAGTCATGACCACTAACATAACTGCAACTGATACCCATACGCTGCAGCACCGTACCATCCAACTGACGTACCGGACCATAGACATTATCTGTACACACCATATGCTCACCCTGACTGAGCAAGGACAATAAGGTCATACTTATCGCACCAACACCTGAAGATGCTAAGAAGCAGTGCTCACCATTTTCAAGCGCCACAAAAATCTCTTCTAAATCAGCGTGCGTATCTAAGCCCATGCGACCGTAGCTCATCGCTCGTTCACCCTGCATACGTAAAGACTCCGTTTGATCCAACTCATCTAAGCTATGAAAACGAACAGTGCTAGTACGTACCGAAGGAGTGGCCACTGCAGCAACTGGATTATCCTCATCACAAGGCATAGTACCTAGGTGTTGAAGACGGGTGACTAAACTACTCGGTTTTTTCATGAAAATTACTCCAAAAATTCTAAAGGCTTTATACTCAGCAACTTAGCATTAGTACACTTGCTCACAATCGAGCCCTACTAACGTTTATTCATTTTATACTCTTAAAATACTTTAACCAACCGTATTATTTTTATGACCTTTGCTACAGCCCTGTCATTCTTTTTTGCAGCTTCACTCATGGCTCTTTTGCCCGGGCCAGATAATCTTTATGTCATGGCACAATCCTTACGTCAAGGTTGGCGTATCGGCTTTATGCTGATCTTAGGTCTCTGCTCCGGATTAGTTGTGCATACAGGCGTTGTAGCCTTTGGAGCGACCGAATTAGTCACTCGCTATCAGTGGTTTTATATACTGATAAATAGTTTTGGCGCCTGCTATTTACTGTACCTAGCCTACCTGCTCTTTAATGCTGGGCCAATCACCCAAACTCAAAAATCAACTGATATGCTAAAACCTGCTCAGGCCTATCGCCGTGGGGTGATTATGAATATCAGTAATCCTAAGGTAATTATTTTCTTCCTATCGTTTTCACAACCATTTATAAAGGTGGAGCAAGGAAATGTCACGCTACAATATATACAACTAGCGGTTTTAATGATTGTGGCGACAATGCTTGTTTTTGGAAGTATCAGCGTTTTTGCCGATAGTTTGGGGGCTAGTTTAAAAAAATCTGCTCGCGCCCAAATCATCTTTAATCGAGTGAGCGCGAGCATTTTAGTTATCTTGGCAATTTCTTTGCTAGCTAAGCTGTTGATATCGTAAAACGCCCAAAGCATCTTCACTGCGGCTTAACTTACCATCAAAGTACAAGGCCTGTAGATGCGCTAAAGCCTCACCCATAGCAAAGGTCAGCTGATGCAAGTCGAGCTCACGTTTAAACATTTTTGGTACAACCTCGGCCGCACATGTAGGCGCCTTACAAATATCGAGCACCTCTTGTAGACGCTCCTCGTGATGCGCTAACTGCTGAGAAACCCGCTCTTTAATCCCTTTAAATGGTCGACCATGTGAGGGTAAAACCAAGGTTTCATCCGGTAATTCCAAAAACTTAATCACTGAGTTTAAATATAGAGGTAGCGGATTAGCATCCGGCTCATAATCAAATACACTGACATTGGTTGAAATACGCGGCAGCAACATATCGCCCGAAATGAGTACCTGAAGCTCCTCACAATACAAACTGATATGCTCAGGTGCATGACCATAACCACTAATCAGAAGCCAATCATGACCACCGATCGTAATAACTCTATTATCAATGAGACGACTGAAGCTTGGCGGTAGAGGATGAACCAAATTAGGGTAGTAACCGGCCCGCTCAAGAATTTGTTGTTGTGAGTCTTTGTTCAATAAGCCATGACGGGCAAAGTGTTTGACCGCCCTCTCGCCCCCTGTACCGGCACCAGCAGTATTAGCAGTCCACGCGCTAGCCACAAAGTAATCCGTCATACTCATCCATAAAGGGACATCCCAGCGACTACAGTGCCAACCCGCCAAACCCACATGATCAGGGTGCATATGAGTCACAATCACTCGAATAATTGGTAAACCATCTAATTCATGAGCGAAAATCTTTTCCCAAACCTCACGAACCACCGGCTTATTAATACCGCAATCAACGACAGTCCAACCCTTTTGTCCATTAAACTCATCGGCAATTAGCCAACAGTTCACATGATCCAAGGCAAAAGGCAGAGGTAAGCGAATCCACTTAAGCCCCGGAGCTACCTCTGTCTCTTATACCTCACTCGGCAGCGTATCAGCAAATGGATAGGTTAACTTTTTTTCATTTTCATTCATCGGTTGTTTCCTCTTTGGTAGTCGTTAATTTTCTTCGTTGATAACATCTTAAAGTAAAGCGCTATCAATAACATTTTCGTTATTGACATAGCTAAAATATTACCCCATAATTACGTTAACGTAAACGTAAAGAAAGCTTTTAGCTTTTCCTTTTAGTTTTTTAATAATAGTGAGAATTGATTATCTATGGCACAAGAAATTTGGTCTATATCAGAGTTAGCGGAGCTGTATCAGGTCACTCCCCGTACACTTCGTTATTACGAAGACCAGGGTATTGTTAGCCCGGATAGGGACGGGCAAAGGCGCATCTATAATCAACGCGATCGTACCCGCTTAAAGCTCGCTCTGCGCGGCAAGCGTTTAGGTTTTACCTTAGCGGAAATTCGCAATTTGATCGATATGTATGATGGTCCAGGCAGTCACCCAGAGCAGCTACAGTCTTATTTAAACCACTTACAAAAACAAAAAGAGCTACTGACTCAGCAGCAAAAGGATATCCAAGCAGTACTCGAGGAGATTCGCCGTCAAGAGCAAGTATGCCACGATTTATTAACAAAAAACGATAAGTAATTTGATAGCCACGAGGAGACAACGATGAATATTCCAGGCATTAATTTTAATTTAGGTGATGATTTAGATATGCTGCGCGATGCCGTGCGTGATTTTGCTCAGGCTGAAATCGCCCCTCGCGCGCAAGAGATTGATCAGAGTGACCAGTTCCCGATGGATTTATGGGAAAAGTTTGGTGACTTAGGCCTGTTAGGTTTGACTGTCAGCGAGGAGTACGGCGGTACTGCAATGGGCTATCTTGCTCATATGGTTGCGATGGAGGAGCTATCACGTGCCTCAGCTTCCGTTGCCTTATCCTACGGTGCCCACTCTAACCTTTGCGTTAATCAGCTGTTCCGTAATGGTAACGAAGCACAAAAAGCTAAGTACCTACCAAAGCTAATTAGCGGTGAGCACGTTGGTGCGCTGGCAATGAGTGAACCAGGAGCTGGTTCTGACGTGGTCAGCATGAAGTTACGCGCTGACAAAAAAGGCGATCGTTATGTCCTAAACGGCAATAAAATGTGGATAACTAATGGTCCAGACGCTGACACACTAGTTGTCTATGCCAAAACCGATCCAAATGCTGGTCCCAAAGGCATTACTGCCTTTATTATTGAAAAGGACTTCCCCGGTTTCTCAGTGGCTCAAAAACTCGATAAATTAGGTATGCGTGGTTCTCACACCGGTGAGTTAGTATTCCAAGATTGTGAAGTACCTGAAGAAAATATCTTAGGCCAGTTAAATGGCGGTGTCAAAGTACTAATGAGTGGCTTAGACTACGAGCGTGCTGTTCTATCGGGTGGTCCACTAGGTATTATGCAAGCCGTCATGGATATGGCGGTTCCTTACATCCACGATCGTAAGCAGTTTGGTCAATCCATTGGTGAGTTTCAACTAGTTCAAGGCAAAATCGCTGATATGTACGCAGGCCTACAGGCTAGTCGCGCCTATGCATATGCAGTCGGTAAGCAACTAGATAATTTAGGCGACGGTCATGCGCGCCATGTGCGCAAAGACTGCGCTGCATTAATTCTCTATGTCGCTGAATTAGCTACAAAAATCGCTGGTGATGGCATACAAATTTTAGGCGGCAATGGTTATATTAATGAGTACCCAGCCGGTCGCTTATGGCGTGATGCCAAGCTTTACGAAATCGGTGCAGGTACGAGCGAAATCCGTCGCATGTTGATTGGTCGCGAACTATTCAATGAAACCGCTTAATTTTATTAATTAAAGCAAATCCTTTAAGGAGCTTTTATGTCTGATTCTATCGTTATTGTTTCTGTTGCACGCACTCCAATGGGCGGCATGATGGGTGCACTTTCTTCTGTTCCTGCTTATGAGTTAGGCGCTACTGCGATTAAAGCAGCAGTAGAGCGCGCTGGTATTGACCCGAAGTTGGTCAACCAAGTCATCATGGGTAACGTATTACAAGCTGGTCAAGGCCAAGCTCCAGCGCGTCAAGCTGCACTCGGAGCAGGTTTAGATAAGTCTGCTGCAGCCTCTACAGTGCATAAGGTGTGTGGCTCTGGTTTGAAAACTATCATGCTCGCGACGGATATCTTAAAAGCTGAAAGTGCGGATGTGATTGTTGCTGGCGGCCAAGAAAGTATGTCTAACGCTCCTTACCTACTATTGAAAGGTCGTGAGGGTTATCGCTACGGCCATTCGGCGGTCTATGATCACATGGCCTTAGATGGTCTTGAGGATGCATATGAACGCGGTACGGCAATGGGTGTTTTCGCTGAGCGCATGGTTGAAAAATACGGTTTTACCCGTGAAGAACAGGATAACTACGCCATCGAATCATTAAACCGCGCTAATGCAGCGATCAACGATGGTAGCTTTGAGTGGGAAATTACCCCTGTAACGGTTAAATCTCGTCGTGGTGATGTTGTCGTTGATACCGATGAGCAACCAGGCAATGCTAAACCAGATCGTATTCCTAGCCTACGCCCTGCCTTCAAGAAAGACGGTACCATCACCGCAGCTAACGCTTCTTCAATTTCTGACGGTGCTGCTGCTGTTGTGATGATGCGTGCCTCAACGGCTGAAAAACTAGGTGTTAAGCCATTAGCTCGCGTTGTTGCTCATACTGAATTTGCTGCTGAGCCAGAATGGTTCGCAACAGCGCCAGTGGCCGCTATGCAGCAGTGTTTAGAGAAAGCTAGTTGGAGCAAGGACGAGGTTGATTTATATGAAATTAACGAGGCCTTTGCTTGCGTCACCATGGGGTCAATGAAAGATCTAGCCTTAGATCACGCCAAAGTCAATATCCACGGTGGTGCAACCGCCTTAGGTCACCCCATTGGTGCCTCTGGTACACGTATTTTAGTCACTCTAATTGCGGCTTTACGTAAAACAGGTGGTAAAAAAGGCGTAGCCAGCCTATGTATTGGTGGCGGCGAGGCTGTTGCTCTTGCAGTTGAGTTAGTCGACTAAGTTCTAACTAGCAAAAAACTGTAAGTTATTAAGGGTCTGCCTTATATATTTAACAAATAAGCAGGCCCTTTCAAATAGGCACAATTAAGTTTTGGAGGAGATACATGCCTATTATTAAGAGTCAAATTAATGTTCGTAGTCAGTCATTTCAAGAAAATACTCAGGCTATGCAGCAACAAATCGATGATTTAAATGAAAAATTATCGATTAACATCAGGGGCGGTAGCGACAGTGCCAGAGAAAGGCACTTAGCGCGCGGCAAGTTATTACCTCGTGATCGTGTCGAAAAGCTTCTTGATCCAGGTAGCCCATTTTTAGAGCTATCCCCACTCGCAGCATTAAATATGTATAACAATGACGCCCCAGCTGCCGGTTTAATTAGCGGCATTGGTCGTATCAATGGTATTGAGTGTATGATCGTGTGTAATGATCCAACGGTTAAAGGTGGTACATACTACCCAATGACCGTTAAAAAGCACTTACGCGCTCAGGAAGTGGCAGAACAAAACAATTTGCCTTGTGTGTATTTAGTCGACTCTGGTGGTGCTTTCTTACCTCAACAAGATGAGGTATTTCCGGATCGTGAGCACTTTGGCCGCATCTTCTACAATCAAGCAGTCATGTCTTCAAAAGGCATTCCACAAATAGCTGCTGTTTTAGGTTCATGTACAGCTGGTGGAGCCTATGTTCCGGCAATGGCAGATGAATCAATTATTGTGAATAACCAAGGGACTATTTTCCTTGGTGGCCCACCATTAGTTAAAGCAGCAACCGGTGAAGAGGTTAATGCTGAGGACTTAGGTGGTGGTGATGTACATACCCGCTTATCCGGTGTCGCTGACCACTTAGCACAAAATGACAACCATGCTTTACAACTTGTACGTCAGGCAGTTGCTCGTTTAAATCGTAAAAAAGACAATCCGCTAGCTACAGTCGAGCCGCGTGCGCCATTATTTGATGTTGAAGAATTAAACGGTATTATCCCTGCCGATACTCGCAAGCCTTTTGATGTACGCGAAGTAATTGCACGTATTGTCGACGGCTCTGAATTTGATGAGTTTAAAGCCCGTTTCGGCACTACATTAGTGTGCGGTTTTGCCCATATTGAAGGTATGCCTGTTGGCATTATTGCGAATAACGGTATTTTATTTTCTGAGTCTGCACAAAAAGGCACGCACTTTATTGAGCTCTGCTGCCAACGCAAGATCCCATTAATTTTCCTTCAAAACATCACCGGTTTTATGGTCGGTCGTAAGTATGAAAACGAGGGTATTGCCCGTCATGGTGCCAAAATGGTGACGGCGGTAGCTACTGCCAAAGTACCTAAATTTACCGTACTTATCGGTGGTTCTTTTGGTGCAGGCAACTACGGTATGTGTGGCCGTGCTTATAGTCCACGCTTCTTATTTATGTGGCCTAATGCCCGTATTTCAGTCATGGGTGGCGAGCAGGCTGCAGGCGTCTTAGCGACGGTTAAACGTGACGGCATCGAGGGCAAAGGTGGCACTTGGTCTGCTGAGGAAGAAGAAGAGTTTAAAGCACCGATCCGCGCTCAATACGAGCATGAGGGTCATCCATATTACGCCAGTGCTCGTATGTGGGATGACGGCATTATCAAGCCTGCTGATACACGTCGAGTCTTAGCGCTCGCTTTATCAGCCTCGCTTAATGCGCCAATTGAAGATACTAAGTTCGGTATTTTCCGTATTTAACCTCAGCGGAGTTGCTTTATGTTTAAAAAAATCTTAATTGCTAACCGCGGTGAAATTGCTTGCCGTATTGCCAGTACTGCACGCCAAATGGGTATTGCCACGGTCGCCGTTTATTCTGATGCTGATCGTCATGCTGCTCACGTCCAAGCATGTGATGAAGCAATTTATATCGGTGGTTCTGAGCCCGCACAAAGTTATTTACGTGCTGATGCCATTATTGAAGCCGCTAAAAAAACGGGCGCTGAGGCTATTCACCCTGGTTATGGTTTCTTATCTGAAAACGGTAGCTTTGTTGAAGCATGTAATCAAGCAGGTATTAAGTTTATCGGCCCTTCTGCCGCAGCAATGGAGGCGATGGGTTCCAAATCCGCTGCCAAATCATTGATGGAAAAAGCCGGTGTACCATTAGTGCCCGGTTACCACGGTGATAATCAGGATCCGGATTTTTTACACGAACAAGCCGATCAAATTGGCTACCCAGTATTGATTAAAGCCAGTGCTGGTGGTGGTGGTAAGGGCATGCGAATTGTTAACAGTAGCGCTGAGTTTATCAGCATGCTGGATTCATGTAAACGCGAAGCCATTAGCAGTTTCAGTAATGACCACGTACTCATTGAGCGCTACGTGACTAAACCCCGCCATATTGAGATTCAGGTGTTTGGTGATGAGCTTGGTAACTACGTCTATTTATTTGAACGTGATTGTTCCGTACAGCGTCGCCACCAAAAGGTCATTGAAGAGGCCCCCGCCCCCGGCATGACAGAAGAACGTCGTCGCGCCATGGGTGAAGCTGCGGTTAACGCTGCCCGTGCAGTCAACTATGTAGGGGCCGGTACGGTTGAGTTTATTGCTGAACAAGACGGTACCTTCTACTTTATGGAAATGAATACACGTCTACAGGTTGAACACCCGGTGACCGAGATGATTACGGGCTATGACTTGGTTGAATGGCAACTACGAATCGCTAACAACGAGCCTATTCCGGTACAACAAGAGGACTTGGCGATCAATGGCCATGCCATTGAAGTACGTATTTATGCAGAAAATCCGGACAATGACTTTTTACCCTCTATTGGTTTATTAAGTCATTTGAGCTTCCCTACTCACCTCAGCTTTGTCAATGCACCGGTTCGTGTAGATAGTGGTATTCGCCAAGGCGACAGTATCAGCCCATTTTACGACCCAATGATCGCCAAGCTGATTGTCTGGGGCGCTGACCGCGAGCAAGCAATTGCCCGTATGCGTCAAGCGTTATTAGGTACACATATTATTGGTCTACACACCAATGTATCGTTCCTATATCGCTTAATGACGAACGAAGCATTTGTTAATGCCGATTTGGATACCGGTTTAATTGAAAAAAACCAAGAAACCCTATTCCCTCCTACTCAAGCTGCATCTACTAAGTCCTTAGCCTATGTCGCGGCAAGCTACTTAGCTAAACATGGTCTTAAAAATAGCCTTACTGCTAAAAACATACCTGTTGGCTACAGAGACCCATGGGATAGCTCAGATTACTGGCGTCTACGCCAAGGTGAAGGAACAACCATTACGGTTGAAGACGATAACAATGAGTACCTACTCCAAGTTAATCAACGCAGCACCGACCAATGGACTTTAACGCTTGCAGGGACAGAGCACGAGTTCGCTTGGGAATCAAGGACCTTTGCTAATAATGGCCAAGATAGTTATGAGATTAAACTCGAACTTGACGGCATGCTAAGCCAAGGCAAGGTGGTTCTAACAGGTGAAGAAATCTATCTCTACACCCAAGACGGCCAAACCCGCTTAAGACTACCTGATACCTTAGCCCACGCAGGCGAAGGTGATGATGTCGGTGGTGGTGGCTTAACCGCACCAATGCCAGGCAAAGTGATCAACATCCTAGTCAAGGTCGACGATAAGGTTGAACCAGGTGATGTACTACTTGTCATGGAAGCCATGAAGATGGAGCATTCAATCACCGCTGCGACTGGCGGCATAGTTAAGGAAATTTTCTTTGCGGTCGGCGACCAAGTCACTGAAGGCGCTGAATTAATTAAGTTAGATACTGAAGAGTAGACTAGCTGATGACTTAAAGCATAAGAAAAGGGCTGCTTTATTAAATTAAAGCAGCCCTTTTTTGTTGTAGTATTAACACTCACATCTCAATACAAACGACTAAACGCACAAACTTAGTGCAAATCTTGAGGCCTTCCTTCTGCGAGCAAGAAGATAGTTAAAGTATAAAATATGTTCTTAGCAACTCGCCAAAGCTAACCCTTCTGACACAGCTTCAACCAACCCCTTATCGTCTCCAGCGCCTCTGGCTCATCTAAAAATGGTACGTGGGCACGGTCTTGAAGCGTGCAAGCGAGCATATCAGGACGACGATTCTTCATCTCAGTCACGGTCTCAGCACTAAGCAAATCTGAGTTCTCACCGCGAATCACGGCGAGAGGCTTACCTTCCAACATATCAAATAAGGGCCACATAGCCGGCACCTCATCCACATCGACCATACTCTCAACAAAGCCAGTACGTAAGGCCGGATCATAAAATAACTCGACCCCATCATCACCCATAATATATTGGTTATTAGCTTCCTCTAACCAGCGAGAATCAGGGACATTATCAAAACCAACACGACTAGCCTTTAAAATCTCAGCCATCTCCTGCATGGTTTTAGCTTCAGGCTTAATCCCTAAATAATCACCAATTTTCTGTAAGCCCTCAAGCTCTAAGACTGGCCCAATATCATTAAATACAACGCCGACGATACGGTCTAGCGCAGCATAGGCTAAAGTCAAGGCAATCAAGCCACCACGAGAAGTACCAATAATAGCGGCGCGCTCAATGCCTAAATGGTCCATCACCGCAAGTACATCCGCACTTTCCTGCAGTACTGTATAGCTCGTATGGTCGCTCCAATCAGAACGACCACGACCACGGCTATCGATACGTACTAAGCGTATATTAGGGTCAAAATGAGCAGCCAAATAGTCGAAGTCCTGACTGTTGCGAGTTAAACCAGCTAAAGCAATAACGGTCAGACCCTCATAGCCACTTGGGTGGGTATCACGATAAAAAATCTCCGTACCATCCTGCACTTGAAAACGATTTGCACTACTCATATTTGACTCCTAGCATACTACTTTCTACGCTACGTTGCTGCTTGAGCCGACTAGACTTCTAGCGGCACGAACAATAACTAACTCTTCATCCGTTGGCACTACCATCACCTTGACCTTAGAGCTATCAGTACTAATCTGTGCCTTACCCTTAACTGCATTATTGCGTTCATTGTCAAAGTCAACGCCTAACCAAGCTAAGCCCTCGCACACCTGCTGACGCACAAGCGCTGAGTTTTCACCAATACCCGCGGTAAATACTAACAAATCAATACCTTCCATCGTCGCAGCCATTGAAGCTACTGCGGAACGTATCTTATTAGTAAAATACCTAATAGCACGATCACCCTCTTCGGTACCGGCCTCACTCAAGGTGCGCATATCATTAGATAATCCACCTGATAGACCTAATAAGCCTGATTCATAGTAAAGCATATGGCTTACCTCGGCAACACTCAGCCCCTCATCTTCCAGTAAGTGTAAAACCACACCTGGATCAAGTTGACCACAGCGAGTACCCATCGGTAAGCCGTCAAGTACCGTAAAGCCCATCGTACTAGCTTTACTTTGACCGTTTTCAATTGCACATAGCGAAGCACCATTACCCAAATGAGCAACCACTACCTTACCCTGATGGTATTGCGGTGCTAAACGCTCAATTTCAGTATTGATAAAGTCATAACTTAAACCGTGGAAACCGTAACGTACAATGCCCTCTTCATAAAAGTGATAAGGCAACGCAAAGGCTTTATTTTCAAAGTTCTGACCAACGTGAAATGCCGTATCAAAGCATGCAACCTGTGGAATATGAGGGAAGTACTCAATCGCTGCATAAATACCGGACAAGTTATGCGGCTGATGCAAAGGAGCTAGCTTAATAAAGGACTCTAAGTTACTTATCACCTCATCATTAATCAATACAGGACGGTCATAAGAGTCACCACCATGAACCACACGGTGACCTGCGCCCACTATCTCAACATTAGGAAAATGCATGTTAAGGGCAGCAATAACTACCTTCATAGCAGCTTGATGATTTTGTAACTCACAATTGTCCGGTAAGGCTAAGGCCTCACCAAGACCATCTTTAATCTTGACACCCGAGTCAGCAGAGCCAATTCGCTCACAATTACCCACCATCACAGGTGAGTCATGGTCATCAAGATAAAGTGCGAACTTCAATGACGATGAACCCGCGTTAATAGATAAAAAGCCCTTTTGATTATTATCCGTCATACATACTCCCTTTTTAAATCAATTTATTTATTTTTTCTATTTGCGTACTGTAGGCTAACCACTGCGCATGATGCTAAGCGTGACATTTCGCTATCAGAGCGTGAGTTTAGAATCACCGGTACCTTAGAGCCTAATACTAAACCGGCGCCCTCTGCATAGGCTACGTAGGTCATTTGCTTAAAGAACATATTCGCAGCGTCTAGGTCAGGCATAATTAAGACGTTCGCTCGACCAGCAACCTCACTAACGATACCTTTAGTACGAGCAGCATTTTCATCAATCGCATTATCCATTGCTAATGGACCTTCTACTAAACCACCTTTAATTTGGCCACGATCAGCCATTTTTGATAAAAGAGCAGCATCAACAGAAGACTGGATATTTGCATTAACCACCTCCACGGCAGAAAGTACAGCTACACGTGCCTCTACACCTAAAGAAACCGCTAAATCAATGGCGTTTTGAGTAATATCGACTTTAGTCGCTAAGTCAGGATAAATATTAATTGCCGCGTCACTCACATAAAGTAACTCAGGACGACTCGGTGCATCCATCACAAAAACGTGAGTAAAGCGACGACCCACGCGTAAACCATGCTCTTTATTTAGCATTGCGCGTAGTAAATCATCCGTGTGAAGGTGACCCTTCATAATAGAAACCGCACGACCCTCGTGTACTAACTTACACGCTTCAAGCGCGACATCTTGATCTTTGCCCTCTACCTCAATAATTTCCATATTGGAAATATCTGTATCCATTTGCTTAGCAGCTTCAAGGATTTTCTCTTTATTCCCAAGTAGGATAGGAATAATGATGCCCTCTTTAGCAGCTAAAACTGCACCACCTAAGGAAGTTGTATTGTGTGGGCAAACCACTGCTACCGGAATAGGATCACATTGCTTAGCACGCTGTAAAAGCTCTTCAAAATGACGGTGACGTTGCACTAAAAGACCCGGCACCTCTAATTTATCGCGCTCGTACTTAACTGTAGGGGCAATCACATCCGCTTTACCATCAAGTACTAATTCATTATCGGAGCTACGCTTTACTGATAAGTTAATGCTAACGATGTTATTTTCTTTTTTCTCAATTACTTCAACCTCTATCAACATCTCCTCACCAGGATGAGCACGTCCGTGAGACTCAAATTGGAAATCTTTAAACTGAGCACCCGGACCCGGCAAAATATTACCGACCACTGCTGAAACGATAGAGGCTACAAACATCGTCGGCGCCATGTTTTCCGGCTCACCATCACCATCAACATCTTGATTAGGCAAACTTAACGGATTATAGTTACCCGAGGTTTGTGCAAAAACATATAAATCATCCTCTGTGATCAAACGGCGTAATTCAGCCTTATCACCTATTTGTAACTCTTCAAAAGTGCGGTTTACTAAACGCATAATTTAAAACTCCTTTTGCTATATTAAGGGTGCGTTCATGAGTAATAAATAAGCAGAAGCTTTAAACAAAAGCGCTGCTCATATCATCATAATGCTGCAAGATTATTAACGATTGAAAATAATCCTAGCACTAAGCTATGACATAGCTTTGACAAAAATCCTTTAGTTTGTACTAATTTAACAAAGAACCCCCACAAACTCTGAAATTTGTGGGGGTTCTTTGATCATTGTTAATTGCCTAAGCAATTATCTTGAATAAACACTTAAAACGCAGGTACAACAGCACCATCATATTGCTCAGCAATGAACTTCTTAACATCTTCGCTTTGAATGGCTTTAATTAATTTCTCAACGCGAGGGTCCTTTTCATTGCCTGCTTTAACAGCAACCAAGTTGGCATAAGGAGACTCAGCACCTTCAATTAATAGGGCATCTTCTAGCGGATTTAAACCGG
>LSQX01151807.1_pt1 | contig 28888 bp, 30 predicted proteins | sample 654561 | NCBI WGS metagenome assembly LSQX01 (sample SAMN04489861, study PRJNA283612) | anaerobic digester metagenome | isolation source: 4 biogas reactors fed with cattle manure at either 37C or 55C with and... | place: Denmark: Kongens Lyngby | collected 2014 | reverse complement strand
AAGGTTATGTTTCTACACACGCAAACCCGATGACGGACATTATTTCCAGTGAAGGCATTAAACGTGGTGCCAGGTCGTTATTGAAGGCTTATCATGACGGTCAGGATCGGCAAGCGCGCCGTGATATGTGTTTAACCAGCTTATTTGGAGGGCTGGCATTGGCAAACGGCGGCCTTGGCGCTGTACATGGATTTGCCGGCCCGATTGGGGGGATGTTTAATGCCCCGCATGGGGTGATCTGCGCCTGTCTTTTGCCTCATGTGATTAAATACAATATGATTGCCCTGCACAACCTGGCGGGACGAAGTGAAACTGAAACCCGCTATCAAAACATTGCCAGGTGGGTGACTGGCAACTCGCACGCAAACGTAGATGATGGTGTCAACTGGATAAAAGAGCTGGCAGAATCGCTTGACATCCCGAGATTGAGGAGCCTGGGCATTCACCGCGATGACTTCAGCTTGATCATTGAAAAATCAAAGGTTTCTTCGAGTATGCAGAAGAATCCCGTCAAGCTGGATGAAAGCTTTTTACGCTCAATTTTGGACGAGGCTTATTAAAAACCTGCCAGTCGCCAGTGCATCTACCCCCTATGTTAATACCAGTAAATCGGACAGGCTGGTGCCATGGTAAATCCGGTCGATAATTTTTGCCATTAACGGCGCAATTGAGACGATTTCGAGCTTCGGGACACGTTTTTCCGGGGGAATATGGATCGTATTGGTCACGACCAATTTTTCAATCCGATCATCCTCATTAAGGTACTGGATTGCTGAGGGCAATAAAACGGGATGGGTGACCGAAAAATAGGCTTTGCCCACTGCGCCTGCATTGTAAAGAGCATCCAATTGGCGCATAACACTTCCGCTCGCCATGAGATCATCGATGATAATGGGGCTTTTTCCACGGATATCGCCTACAACATGCGTGGTGTGCGTTTCTTTGGCTGAGGTGCGGCGCTTATGCATCACCACCAAAGGCAGGTCTGTCAGTTCTGCATATTTTCCGGCAACATCAGCTCGCCCGACGTCAGGGCTGACAATGACATAATTTTTAAAGCGCTCTTGCTTGAAATAAGAAGCCAACACCGGGATAGCAGAGAGTGGATCTACGGGGATATTAAAAAATCCCTGGATAGCAGTGTTGTGAATATCCATATAGACCACTCGATCAGCGCCTAAAGTTTCGAGTAGATTTACGACCACTCGAGCACTGATCGCTTCTCTGCCCTTTGCCATTCGATCCTGGCGGGCGTAAGGAAAGTAAGGCATGAGTACGCTGACCGAATGTACGCTGGCGCGCCTGAAAGCATCAAGATATAACAGCAATTCCATCAGGTGCTCGTTAACTGGTGTGCTGCACGGCTGGACAATAAAAATATCCTGTCCGCGCACGACCTCATCGATGGTGACATGCGTTTCGCTGTCAGGAAAGATGGTGGTTTTTGAACGGCCCATGGGAACATTTAAAATCGTTGCAATCTCCTGTGCCAGTTCGGGATGTGCATTTCCGGAAAATATTCGTAAGGTGTGCTCAGCCATTGGACCCTTTCGCAAGTAAACCTAAGATGAAAAAGCGCCTGAGATTTCAATTATAAACCACGATTATTTTTGTGTTAGGGGGTTTTCAGGCATGATAGCCGTTTAATAGCCGTGAACGATACTTGTTCAACCTAAAAATGTATTTTTATGGCCAGGTCGATGAATAACAACCGCTATACCACGTTATGCAGCCCACCAAGTGCGGCTAATGAGCAAATTTATCAGTACTGTGTATAGGAAATAATGATTTAGAACGGCAAGTAAAAACCTTCTCGGGGATTGACGGTGCCTGTGTTGATCAACTGCACATAGAAGGAGTTATTTCAGAAGCAAGATGGCGAGTTGACGACGAAGGGCAAACAAGCGTTTTACAAGCAATAGAAAAATTGATTTATTATCAGATAGAGTAGGGTAGAATTGAGATCGAAAAATCTAATTAGGGATCAAATCCCTGGAGATCCTGATGTCTGAGATTGAAACAAATAATCACCCGTGTTCTGAAGGTGTTGCGATCATAATTTTTGGCGTAACAGGTGACCTTTCCCGTAGGAAACTGATGCCTGCACTGTATGAAAATGCCTTACTTAACCACCTCCCGCAACCTTTTCATATCATTGGTTTTGCCAGGCGCCCATGGGATGATCAAAAACTGCGGGCAGAATTGTCTGATGGCATCACAAATTACGCTCGCACCCAACCCGTAAATGAACAGGTTCTGAACAAGCTGTTGGAGCATACGTGTTATGTTGAGTCTCCGTTTGAGGAACCTGCCGGATACACCCGCTTACGTGAAATTCTGAGCGGACTTGGCGTGAAAAATATATTGTTTTATTTGGCGACACCTCCGGGAGCATATGCAACCATTGCAGAAAAAATTGGCCAATCGAATTTTGAATCCTGCCGCGATGGTTGGCGGCGTATTGTGGTTGAAAAACCTTTTGGTCATGATCTTATATCTGCACAAGCGTTGGATAAAACACTGCATTCCGTTTTTCAGGAAGACCAGATCTACCGTATGGACCACTATCTTGGAAAAGAAACGGTACAAAACATCCTCGCGTTCAGGTTTGGAAACGGGATCTTTGAGCCATTGTGGAATCGCAATAATATCGACCATATCCAGATCACCATGGCTGAATCGGAGGGTGTGGGCACCCGCGCAGGATACTATGATCACGCGGGTGTGATCAGAGATGTATTTCAGAATCATCTGCTCCAATTATTGTCACTGACGGCGATGGAAGCGCCCGCTGTGTTCAGCCCAAAAGCGGTCAGAGATGAAAAAGTGAAGGTGCTTAATTCAATTAATGTCATCAGCGGCGATACGGCGTTGAAGAATACTTTTCGAGCCCAGTATGTCTCTGGCACAATTAATGGTGCACGGGTGCCCAGTTATCGAGATGAGCCCAATGTCGCCCCAGATTCGGTAACAGAAACTTTTATGGCTGCTCGCCTGTTTGTGAACAATTGGCGTTGGGCAGGCGTTCCCTTTTATTTACGTTCAGGAAAACGATTGCCGAAACGAAAAACTGAGATTGCAATTCAATTCACTCAAATTCCGTTGACATTGTTTGGTCAACGCAATTTAGCCGGGGAAGCCCCCAATATGCTGGTTTTGCGCATTCAGCCCGATGAGGGGATCACACTATTTTTGGGTGCCAAGGTTCCTGGTGGAGCCATGCGCATTGAACCCGTTGAGATGCGCTTCAGTTATGCAGAAGCGTTTGGTGATTCTCACCCAGAGGCCTATGAACGCTTGCTGTTGGATTGTTTGCAAGGTGATGCCACTCTATTTAATCGCAGTGACGAGGTAGGCGAAGCCTGGCGCTTAACCCAGGGGATTATCGATGCTTGGGAAACCCAAGGTCTGGAAAACCTGCCTATTTATGAAGCCGGCACACAGGGCCCACATGGCGCGGATGACTTCATCATGCGTCATAATCGACATTGGCGAATAATTTAGCAGTGCAATACCCCTCTTGGTTTTTATTGACAAGAAAACAAAAATCGCATGCTATTTTTTTGTGGGTAATTCACTCTGGCAATTCGGACAGTATCGTTCCAATGAACTGACAACAAACCCACAGTTTAAGCAAGCGGTCGGTTGGATGTCCCCTAAGGGCGCACCACATGCGATGCAGCGGCTTTCGCCTGGCGGGTTAGCAGTATTGCAATAGGGACAGACATAACGCTTCAAGCGGTCTGAAAGTTCTTTCCCGGCGCCAAGCTGCTGGACCGTTTTTTCGATCACTTGCCATATTTCGTCACTCAGCCGAAGCGATTCAATATCCTGGGCTATATCATCAAGCCGACCGATCAAGGAAAAAGGGTTGCGAATTGCCTGTAAAGCGGTTACACCAAGACTGGCAGCCACACCCAACCAGGCTTGTTTGCCAACCTGAACTGAGATTCCATCTTCAACACTGTGAATTGTGATGGTTAACGCGGTTTGCCCACCGGATTTTTGGAATTGGCGGGTTGCAATTTGCAGTGCAATTTGAGGGTCACGCCCGATTTGCTGAACAAAGTAAGCCCCGCGATTATAATAAGCGATCAGATCTCGCGCGATGTCGCTTGGACTGATGTCTCCGTGATAAATACGAGTAATTGGCATGTTTTGACCTTCCAAGAATACTTCAGTCGACGATACTCGATCAACTGTATTAATCTTTCACCATGGATTATAATCCGTTTGGATGATTGTTAAGGTGAAAAAATGAAAGCTGTTTATCAAATTCGTTGGAAACACGTATTTCTTCTGATCTTTGTGATCGTACTCCTGCTCTGGAGCGGCCTGTCTAATCCTGTGATCGGAGAACCGTTGGCGCAGCAGCCAACGGGTGTGTTAGCAACAGTGACCAGCACCCCGCGAGGGCCGTATGTTGTTGTCAACCCTCTGACTGCTACGGATAATCAAATCAATGTGCGTGCAGGGCCGAATGCATTAACCGAAAAAGTTGGTGTTTTGCTGATCCACCAGGAGGCCAATGCGATTGGCCGTTATGAGGATTGGTTCCAGATTGAATATCCGGGTGTGCGTGGAGGTAAGGCGTGGGTGTATGGGAACCTGGTTACGCTCTATGGCGGCGACGTTCCGATTGTTGACCCGCCGCCGACATCGACGCCGCATGTAACCAGGACCGTCGATCCAACCCTGGCGGCGCAATTTCTAATCACGCCCGATGCCACTCGTTTGCCCACATTTACAGAGCCAGCACCGCTGGAGATCCCGACTTTTGAAGCACTCGAAGGTACGCCAGGCTTCAGTGGTCTCCCGATGGGGTTAATTATCATCGGTCTTGGGGCTTTAGGGATATTCTTGGGTGTAATTGCGCTGATCAGTGGGCGTTAGCCAAAAAAATCCCCCAAACCTTTAAAACAATTTGCACCCAATTTATGCCCGATATCTGCTTCGCAGAAAGTGATGTGAGCGCCAAATTCTTTCAGCCAGCCGGCGGCCTGGTATGCTTTTGAGATAGGGATAATTTCATCCCGAATTCCGTGGGCAATAAAGAAAGGCTTATCTTTTATATTACCCATATTCACCTGGGCCTTCCACGAGTGCGGAATAAAACCTGCCAGCGCAGAAACCCGGTTGATTCTTTCTGGGCGTAAAAAAGCGAGCGCATACGCCATTACCGCACCCTGGCTGAAGCCCATGAGGTCGAACGTTTTTGCCGGTATCATTTGTTTTTCCAGCCAGAGGTCAACTCGTGTCAGCAATTGATCCGCCAACTGCTGATACACTCCAATATCGGGCCATTGTGGTTTGATTTCATGCCAGACATACTGGTTTTCAGCGCTTTCGATTGGCGCACGTGGTGCAATCATCAAGTAATCATCGGCCAAAGGGTTGGTGAGAAGCCACATCGAGTTTTCATTACCCTGGTAACCATGCAGCAATAACATAAGCCGTGGGCTGCTTGTGTTTTCCTTTGGGTGCTGGACACGAAAGTGCCATCCATCAATTTCGATGATCTCATGGTGATGATCAGGCATTTATCAGGGCTCTTTCCATCGAAAAAATTGAATTTTTGTCCACATGGGACTGGTTTTTATTGTCAGCAGGCGTTGCACTCAGGTCAACCTGATATCAACTCCAGGTGACTCCATACGTTACTCGGTTTGGTCAGTGATCACCTAAAACATGTTTTCAATCGATCATGTTTCGACGTTTCCCCAATAATCTGGCAGGGGGTCAGGGTTGACGTGTTGTTTAACCTTACGCTGCAGGGTTTTCATCCAATTTGCTTCTGCTTCAATTTCGTTGAGAATGTCCTCTGTGGCTGCCATGCCTGCCTGGACCATTTCTTTAACATCAATTTTTTGTAGCAATCCAATATGCCCAACAGGGGGCGAAATGATCACTTCGGGTTTGTACAACTGCATCGATAGCTTAGTTAAGTGTTTACTGGCCACCTCAAATGATTGCGAGAAAATTTTTAACGCCTGGACTGGCCTTAAATTGTTCAGATGTTCAATGACTGAAGCAGGCCCCGGGATGTGAATTGGCAATGCGACTTCCTCTTCTGGGAAATCGGGTGAACGCTTATTCAACGTGACCGCTACTACGGGTAGATCGGGTCGCATCCAACGGGCAACCTGTACAGGTACAGGATCGAGGATGCCCCCGTCGATCAGCACCCGACCGCCAATTTTTTGGCTGGGGAAAATGCCTGGAACGGCGATTGTGGCTAAAACTGCGTCGATTACTTTCCCTGTGGTGAGGATAATTTCTTTGCCCGTATACAAACTGACAGCTGTTGCCGCAAAGGGTATTTCAAGTTCATCGAAAGTGCGCTCACCTAAAAGCGCAGTGAGCTTATCAGAAATGCCGCCCAGGCCTAATAAAGAAGGGCGATCATCTGTTTGACGCGAAAAAGCTCGCAGAGGATCAAAGTCATCAACGGCATTTTCAATTTTCTGGGTGCTGAAGCCGGCCGCGTAAACTGCCCCCATCAGCCCGCCTGCACTGGTTCCAGCAATTGCTTTAATTTTGAATTGGTGCTCTTCCAAGGTGCGAATCACACCAATATGTGCAACACCCCTGACGCCCCCTCCGCCTAAAGCTAAGGTAATATCCATTGTGCAACTCCTAAAAAACAGCTACGTTTGCCTATTGATAGTATTATACCCATTGAAATCAGCTTGAGAATTTCCTGGGATGATGATTCGCAGACCAGTTAATTTACAGGCGAGGTTGGTTTTGATGGGTTGTTGGTTGTTCTTCGAAGCGCGAGTTTGTGTTAAAATTAGGTGTCATGAGCGGAATTAAAATAATTTCAAGAAATAGAAAAGCAAAATTTGAATATGACCTCCTGGAGACCTTTGAAGCTGGTCTTGAACTTAAGGGTTCTGAGATCAAATCCATTCGGGCAGGCCAGGTATCTCTTGCTGAAGCGTATGTTCGAACGAACGGCAAACAAGCTTGGTTGGTCGGCGCTCACATTGCCCCTTACAATCAGGCCAGTGTGTTCAACCATGAACCGGAGCGCGACCGTCGTTTGTTGCTGCACAAACGCGAGATCAAAACGCTCTGGGAAGCAGTGCGTCTGAGAGGCGTTACGATCATCCCGACCATCTTGTATTTGCGCCACGGCCTGGCCAAGGTGGAAATTGCCCTGGCTAAGGGAAAACGGCATTACGACAAACGACAATCGATTAAAAAACGGGATATGGATCGGGATGTTGATCGGACGCTGGCGAGCCGGCGAAACAATCAAAATCTATAGCTGGGGCGTCAAAGTTTGGGAAAGGAAATAATGCTCAACAATAACCTGCTTGCGTTAGCCTTAACCGTGCTGATCGCAGTTTTCTGGCTGAGGCTGAACAACTTCTTCGCGCATCGGGGGTGGGTTTCAAGCGTTATCAGTCGCAAAATAATACATATAGGTACCGGCCCTATTTTCGTTCTCTGTTGGTTGTTTTTTAAAGATAAGCCATCAGCGCCGTTTTTGGCAGCGCTGGTGCCTTTGGCCATAACGCTGCAATTCGCATTGGTAGGCTCTGGGGTTATAAAGGACCCATCAGCGGTGGTCGCTTTGTCTCGCACTGGTGATCGACGTGAGATCTTGCGTGGGCCCTTATTTTATGGGATCGCTTTTATCCTGTTGACGATTGCCTTTTGGTGGCGCTCGCCAATCGGGATTGTTGCTCTGATGATGTTATGCGGTGGGGATGGTCTGGCAGATATTGTTGGGAATAAGGTCGGCGGGGTCAGCATACCCTGGTCACCAAAGAAGACGCTGGCAGGCTCATTGACCATGCTTTTTGGTGGTTTTTTACTCTCGACCTTGGTGCTGTGGGTCTTTGTTGGGAAAAATATTTTTCCACTACCGATGAAGGAATACTTGCTTCCAATAGCTGTGATTGCGATTGGGTCAACATTGGTTGAGTCCCTGCCCTTTGCGGATATTGATAATATCACCGTTCCCCTGGTTTCCGTCCTGATCGGTTTTTAGTGTTCTGAAAAGGGAGTTTTAATGCAAACAATTACGATTGATGGTGGTCACCTCACCTTTGAAGAAATTGTTGCTGTTGCCCGTCAGGGCGCTTGCGTTGAATTGGCGCTCTCAGCAAAACTTACGATCAAAAGATCTCGTGATTGGGTTGAGGATATCATTCGACGCGGTGAGCCTGTTTATGGGATCAATACCGGCTTTGGGGTCTTTTCTGATATTCGCATTTCAACTGATGATTCAGCGCAATTGAGCAGGAACCTTATCCTCAGCCATGCGGTGGGCACCGGCGAGCCATTGGCGGATGATATCGTCAGAGCAGCGATATTAGTGCGAGCCAACACACTGGCAAAAGGGCATTCTGGCGTGCGTTTGGAGGTCATCGAAACCCTGCTAAAGTTACTTAATCAACAGGTCACCCCGATCGTTCCCGCGCAAGGTTCGTTGGGCTCCTCTGGAGATCTGGCGCCGCTTTCTCACATTGGGCTGGTATTTACAACCGATGCGCAGGACCTTGATTCGGAATCGGGATATGCACGCTATGAAAATGAAATTCTCACCGGAAAGGCCGCCATGGCACGTGCAGGAATTGAAAGGGTCGTCCTGCAGGCAAAGGAAGGTCTGGCGCTCTCAAACGGGGCTACTTTTTCCGCGGCGATTGCCGCACTGGCTTTATATGACGCGAGAACCTTATTGCGGGCTGGGGAAATCTCCCTGGCACTGACATTAGAAGCGTTAATGGGCTGTTCAGCCGCGTTTGACGCCCGCCTGCATCAGTCACGTGGCCTGAAAGGTCAAAAGAGCGTTGCAGAAGCGGTCAGAACGCTGACCCAGGGCAGCACTTTAATTGATCGTGTCGCGCGTGTGCAGGATGCATATTCCTTGCGCTGTGCGCCCCAGGTTCAGGGTATAGGTTGGGACACACTGGCATTTTGCGAAAACATTATTGGCCATGAAATTAATGCTGCCACGGACAACCCCTTATTGTTCGACCCGGGCATCGCGCTTTCGGGCGGTAATTTTCACGGGGAGCCAATCGGCATGGTGATGGATTATCTGGGGATTGCAATAGCTGAACTGGCAGCAATTTCAGAGCGGCGAACAAGCCGACTGATTGACGCGAACTTTAACAGCGGCCTGCCACCAATGCTGGTCGATAAAGATGATGATGCGGGATTAAATTCGGGGATGATGATGCCGCATTACACTGCTGCTGCGCTGGTTCTGGAAAACCGCACGCTGGCCAGCCCCGATTCGGTTGAATCGCTCCCTGTTTCAGCACAGCAAGAGGATCACAATGCCAACGCGATGACGGCAGCCAGGCATGCAACCCAGATCCTTGCGAACACAGTTTACGTTTTGGCAGTGGAGTGCTACATTGCTGCAAGAGCTATAGATTTAAGGCTCAAGCAGCATCCCGCAGCTGCTTTAGGGCGGGGAACCGGGGCGGTTTATAACACAATAAGAGCGGCAATTCCCTATCAACCGAAGGACACCTGGTGGGGCCCCGATATTGAAAAAATGAAAGCCTTAATCTTGAAAAGGGAATTAGAAACAGAGCCCTTTTCTTGACATTTACGACTATTTGGATTACTTTAATCATAATATGAATCGCAAAGACAGATTATCTCGACGAGAATTTTTGAAATTATCAGCGTTGACTCTGGGTGGTTTTGCGCTTAGCGGAACAAAAATGGGCCATATTTTTACTGCCAGCAACCAGGCAGTACTGCAAAACCCTGTTACCCCTGAGTTTCCCGTTGACCAGCTTTTAGGTCGAATTTGCGTTGGTGAGTGGGGTACTCACGTGCCAATTCGAAGTGAGCCATATATTGATGCTCCGGTTATCGGCACTGCTTATCACGATGATGTGTTTGTGTGGAAACAGGAAGTCATTGCCAAACAGTTGGACCCATTGCGGATCAATCAACGCTGGGTCGAAACTCCAGAAGGTTATCTTTATGCGGACGACGTTCAAAGGGTACGCCATATTGTCCATGAACCTTTAGCTGAACTCCCGGAAATGCCTGACGGGTCTCGCGGAATGTGGGTTGAAATTACCACACCTTACACTGATATTGATCTGACAAAGCCCAAAGAAAACTATCAGTGGTGGGTTAAAGACCCCCATGTGATCTATCCACGCGTGCGTTTTTCGCAGGTTTATTGGGCGTTTGACATCCGCCAAAACCCCACAACGGGAAGGACCCAATATTGTTTGATGCAAAAAGTGGGCGCCTTCCCTGATACTTACTGGGTCGATGCCCACGTGTGCCAACCCATCATGCCTGAAGACATTACTCCCATCAACCCGGGCGTCGATGGCAAACACATCCTGATTCAAATGCGAGGAATCGGTGTTCAAACATTAACCTGCTTTGAAGGTGATCAGGAAGTTTTCTTTACGACTGTAACGACAGGTGGGCGAAATTTTGAGACCGGGGAATGGATCACACCGATTGGCAAACATACGCCCTGGCGGAAAAATATCTCCATGCATTACAGCCAGGATGGGCGTTATATGCCGGGCTTCGATTTGCCTGGTGTGGCCTGGAATTTTGGCATTGAACCTGGTGGCGTCTATATTCATTCAACGTACTGGCACAATGCCTTTGGGATTATGAAATCAAACGGGTGCATTAATTGTCGGAATGAAGATGTAAAGTGGATCTGGCGCTGGGTAGAACCGGCAGTCCCTTATCAAGAGGGGGATCTGACCTGGTCTGGTTTTGGTGTGTCGACGCCGGTAACCGTTGAATTGGTGTCCTAAATCAGATTAAGGCAAATTTTATGGGTGAGATCAACATTTCAATAGGTTTGGCTTTTTTAGCAGGCCTGGTATCCTTCTTTTCACCCTGTGTATTTTCACTGGTTCCGGCCTATGTGGGCTACCTGGGCGGGCGTTCAATTTTGGATCAGGAAGCAACAACAGCCAACAAGTGGAAGACATTCTTGCATGGTTTAGCTTTTGTGCTCGGGTTTAGTTTTGTTTTCATCTCACTTGGATTGGCTTTTTCGGTTTTTAGTGTGTTCTTATTTCAAATCCGCGAACTGCTGGCAAAAGCAGGCGGTGTGATCATCATCTTGTTTGGACTGCATATGACAGGGTTGATCACGATTCCCTTCCTCAATTATGATTTCAGGCCACAGTCAAAATTGAGCCAGGGCAGCGGCTTCTTTGCCTCTTTCATAATGGGCGTGGTCTTTTCTGCTGGGTGGTCACCTTGTGTCGGCCCAACGCTGGGATTAATCCTGACTTTGGCGATTGAACGTGCCAATATCGGCCAGGGCGTCAGCTTGCTGAGCGTGTACTCATTAGGGATGGCTTTGCCTTTCTTAATTGCAGCTTTGGGCGTGGGGTGGGTAACAAGATTTTTGAAAAAATACGGCAGAGCAATGCAGATCATTCAAATTTTGATGGGCATTATTTTAATCATTGTCGGCGTCATGCTGTTCCTGGGCATCTACCAGCAGCTGGCCACATTTGATAGTCTGTTAAACTCTGGGATTTAACCCGGTTAGGGATTGTGATTGCATGAGAAAGAAACTTTGGCTGGTTGACCTGGGTTTGATGGTGTTGATCATTGCAATGGGCATCTTCGTGTTTTTAAAATTACGCCAGACGGCCCAGAGCAAGCATCAGCAAACGAACCTTAGTCTCAACGATCCGGTGGCGCTCACTTCTGAAAAGGATGTCGTAATTCCGACCCCGGAAGTAAGTGAGGAAGAAGCCGTCATCGTTGAGATAGAGCAGGCTGATTTGTTTGATTTAGACGGCGAACCAATTGCTCTTGATGACTTTTCTGGAAAGCCCATGATGGTGAATTTTTGGGCAACTTATTGCCCGCCGTGCCTGGAAGAGATGCCCGTAATTCAGGATTATGCGCACCGCTATGAGAACGAATTGGTGGTGTTGGCCATCAACCCCGGCGAGGAAGAGCATGTTGTGCGAAACTTTGTTGATCAACATGGGTTTGAATTAACCTTCCTTCTTAACCCCACAAATACAATTGCCCGCCAATACAGAGTTTTTGGGTTCCCCACGACCCTTTTTTTTGACGAAAGAGGTGAGGTCGTTGCAACCCATATTGGTGAATTAGATTCAGAACTTATTGATCGGTATTTATTAAAGTTAGGGCTAGGTGAATGATACAGGCAACATTATTTATTTCAAAAGCTGACAATCAATTTGAAGCGATTATCCAACATCTCGATCAACTTCAAAATGAACATCCTCATGAATTGTCCATTATTGATATCGATCGCGAGCCAGTTTTGCAATCTGAGTATGCTGACAAGGCACCTGTTTTAGACATCGGTGTTTATCGGATCACAAAAACCTTCGAAATTGAAGACATTAAACTCGCCTTTGAAAAATCCGAAGCGAGATTGGAAGAAGCACAGGCAAAGGGTAACCAGGTATTGGTGCGGCGTATTTCTGAACCCCTTGAGATGGAAAAAGCTGACCGCTTTTCACACTGGTTTTCGAGAAAATACATGCTGGTCTTTAATGCTGTTGTCTTTTTATATGTCTTTTTTGCTTTTCTGGCACCAGGGTTGATGAAGATCGGCTGGGTAACACCTGCCAAGGTTATTTATAAGGTCTACAGCCCACTGTGTCATCAACTGGGATACCGAACCTTCTACCTGTTTGGTGAACAGCCTTATTACCCAAGCCAAATGGGTCAGGTGGATGGGTTGTTGACCTTTGGCATGGCTGCTGGGATCGATGAGAACAATGTCAACGCCGCCCGTAGCTTTCTCGGCAATGAAACCATGGGTTACAAGACGGCCTTATGTCAGAGAGATGTTGCAATTTACAGCGCGATTTTTGTGTTTGGCTTGATTTTTTCTGTTTTCGGCAGAAGGATTAAACCGTTGCCCTGGTATATATGGATTCTGCTGGGTTTGGGCCCGATTGGTTTGGATGGATTCTCCCAACTACTTGGTCAGACGGGTTGGGCGATCTTTGATTGGATCCCATTACGTGAAAGCACCCCGATGTTTCGCGTTGTGACAGGTGGGTTGTTTGGCTTAACCTCAGCCTGGTTTGGCTACCCATATATGGAAGAATCGATTAAGGAAAACCGGCGGGAAATGCAGTTGAAGCAGGCCATTGTCTCACAAATCGAGGCGCAGAGAGGTAAGAGGACCTGATGCGTTTTTATGATAAACAAGGTCTGCGTTACTACCAATTTGAAAGTTTTCAAGACCTCCCAGTATTCCATGCGATATTGACGCGCAGAGGCGGTGTTAGCCAGCCACCTTTCAACAGCCTGAACACTGGGGGCACGGTGGGGGATGACCCCCAGGCGGTACTGACCAACCACAAACGGATTTACAATGCTTTTGGTTATGATTTTTCTTCTCGATTTGATGTCTGGCAGGTCCATGGAGATAAGATTGTTTGTGCAGATGCGCCGCGAAGTTTGGACCAACCTCATGATCGGGCGGATGGAATCCTGACAGACAAAGCTACTGTCACCTTGTTTATGCGCTTTGCTGATTGTGTGCCAATCTTACTGGTCGACCCGCTGCTGCGCGTGATCGGCATCGCTCACGCTGGATGGCAGGGAACCTATCAGCAGGTCGCCCAGCGAGCGGTTGAAAAAATGACGGCTTGCTTCGGTTCTCGTCCAGAAACAATTTTTGCAGGCATTGGCCCCTCTATTTGTCAACGTTGTTACGAAGTCGGCCCTGAAGTACTGAGCTTGTACCAGAAGCATTTCCGTGGCGATACCCGGCATTATTTTCAAAACAAGGATGGAAAACTCTTTCTGGATTTGTGGGGTGCTAACCAGGATGTCCTTTTTCAGGCTGGCGTGAAGCACATTGAAATTTCCAAAATCTGTACTGCTTGTAATTTAGAAGATTGGTATTCTCATCGTGGTGAGCATGGTCAAACCGGTCGATTTGCTGTTTTCATGAGCATCAGGGATAATTAAGTTAAAACAGGGAGATCACAGGGAGATCATCGGATGACAGCGTTAAACTTCTCGCAACAGGTTGCTCAGATTGAAGCAAACCTTGCCAATATAAAAGGGCGAATGGAAAAGGCAGCCAGGAAGGCAGGGCGAGACGTCAATGAAATTAAACTGGTGGCAGTCACGAAGCTTTTGCCACTGGAGACGATTAAAGCCGGTATAGCTGCCGGCATTCGCGACTTTGGCGAAAACTATCCTGAACAGGCTGTTGAGAAAATTCAGGAGTTAGCCTCAGATGAAAGCCTTGCCTGGCACATGATCGGTCATATTCAGAGCCGAAAGGCAAGCTCGGTATGCGCTTATTTTGACTGGGTTCATGCTGTGGATCGTATCAAGATTGCCCGCCGCCTGGACCGTTTCTGTGCTGAAACCAACCGGAGCATGCCAGTTTTGATTGAAGTTAATGTAAGCGGCGAAGAAAGTAAACATGGGTTTAACGCATGGGATGAGCATCGCTGGCCCGATTTACTATCGGAATTTAAAGAAATCACCGAATTTCCGCATTTACAAATACAAGGATTAATGAGCATGCCGCCTTTCTTTGACGATCCGGAAAAAACACGCCCTTTTTATCAGCGCCTGGGCCGGCTGCAGGGTTTCCTCCGGAAGGAATTATCTGAAGTCTCCTGGGATGAACTATCGATTGGAACAAGCTTTGACTATGAAGTCGCCATTGAAGAGGGTGCAACCATCATCAGACTGGGTACAACGATCTTTGGATCCAGGCCCGTCAATGAATGAATAGGGTGGAAAATGGGATTGTTAATTATAATTGTCAACGCCACGGTCAGGGTTTTGGTCCTTGCTGTTTTTGTTTACTCGTTGCTCCGTTACTTTTTAGACCCCTTTCATCCAGTGATTGACACACTCGGACGGATCGTTGACCCCCTTTTAAAACCTATTCGAAAGTATGTCTCTCCAGTGGGTGGAATGGATTTCAGCCCCTTGATTCTTATGATTGCCTTGCAGGTTGTAGGGGCAATTATCGTTGCGTTGCTGCGCAGTTTTCAATAAAACCCATTAACCTTCGTATAGAATTCGTCCACACGAACTGCAAAAGACCAGCCCAATGGAGGAGCGCACTGTCTGAAGGTCTGCAGGTGTCAATGCTTGACCACAAATACCACAGCCGCCTTCGGAAACTGAAGCCACGGCAACACCCCGCTTGCGTTCTCGAAGCTGAAGATAAAGGGTCTGGTTCTGGTGAGAGATTGATTGAAGAGCGGCTTCCCTCTCACGGAGTGATCGTTTAAGAGATACCTTCAATTTTGATTGTTCACCTATTAAAGCGGCATTTTCTTGAACTAATTGTGCTTTGACTTGCTTGAGATTGTCTTCTGCTGCCTGGCATTTCTCTTCGGTAGATTCATGATCAATCATTGCTTCCAGTTGTTCATCTTCCAATTGGGCAATATAACGTTTGAGCGCCTCGGACTCCATTTGTAGATCTTGCAGCTCCTTAGGGTTCTTAATTTTTCCGCTAAACAGAGAGGTTTGGGAAGCTTTTCGCTTTATCCGCTGCGTTTCAACCTTGTGTTCAATCTGTTTGAGCTTAATGCGAGCCTTGCGGACAATTTCTTGAGCTTTTTCATGTTGTTGATGGGCTAATTTTAGGCGCCGATCATCGTTGAGCGCGCGGATAATTTCTTCGAGGCGCGACCTGGTTTGATCGATTTCGCTATCTAGTTTTTGCAAGCGGAAGAGATTTAACGATTCACTCATAAGCATTGGCCTTTCATCTGAGCAGGTCTGGTGCTTTCTTCAACCATAAATCCACACTTTTCAACGAGGTGATATTATTTTATCATCTTAACAGCAGGATTCTTGCTGAAAATGAATATACATTTATCCAATACTGATCCAAGTGTACCAATAATTTTAATGAGATAAAATAAGTTTAGGAATCCGGACAATTTTCTATTGAATTTGATGATTCTACAGGAGATTTCATGATGCCCCTTGATATTACCCTGGTGCAGGAACTGGCAAATAAACTTAAGCAGAATTTGAATCAAGTAATTATCGGCAAGGAAACCCCGATTGCGTTGACGGTGGTTGCTTTTTTATGTCAGGGACATCTTCTTATTGAAGATGTGCCAGGCGTGGGCAAGACAATGCTGGCCCGTAGTTTGGCTGCGTCGTTGGGATGCACGTTTAAGCGGATTCAATTTACGCCTGACATGCTCCCAAGCGATGTAACAGGTGTTTCGATTTACAACCAGAACACACACGAGTTTGAATTTCGACCCGGCCCTTTGATGGCACAGGTGGTGCTGGCAGATGAAATCAACCGAGCCACACCAAAAACACAATCAGCGCTGTTAGAGGCGATGGAAGAACGGCAGATGACTGTTGATGGCATGACACATGCTTTACCTGTTCCCTTTATGGTCATGGCTACTCAGAATCCCATCGAATACGAAGGCACTTTCCCTCTGCCAGAGGCTCAATTGGATCGATTTTTAATGCGGATCGACCTGGGATATACCTCATTGGCTAATGAAATTAAGATTTTGGAAGAACAACAACTGATCCACCCAATCATGGAACTTAAGCCTGTGGTAACAAGTGAAGAGGTTCTCAACGCCCAGAACATGATTAAAAGCATCTATGTCTCTGAGCCGGTCAAACGCTACATTGTTCAAATGGTCAGGGAAACGCGCGAACATCCCGAGGTGTTTCTTGGTGCCAGCCCGCGAGGAAGCCTGAGTCTGTTTAGAGCGGGGCAGGCAATGGCAGCTCTGGATGGCAGGGATTTCGTTTTACCGGATGATATTAAAATGCTTGCGCCCTATGTGTTGTCTCATCGCGTGGTGATGAGCCCCTCTGCTCGACTGGCCGATGTCAGTTCGACCAGAATCGTGAAAGAAATATTGGATACTTTACCGGTGCCCGCTGGGGATCTGGGAGACGGCGATTTATGATCAAATTTGGTCGGTCGTTCTGGTGGGTGCTCTTTCTGGCCGGAGGAAGTTACCTGCTTACACGGCTGCCCTGGCTCGCGCCAAACCCTATTTTTCTGCGTTTGACAATAACAATGATTGTGATCTTGGGGTTGAGCGCCTTGTGGACAGCTGTGTCATTAACGGGCATCACGCTCAAGCGTTCCTCACGGATTAACCGCAAGCAGGTGGGTGAGGTCTTCTCTGAGGAATATGAGGTTGTTAACCGCTCGATCATCCCCAAAGTATGGTTGAAAATTGTTGATCAATCTAATCTTTTGGGTGGAACGGGTTCGAAGGCGCTCACCAATGTGGGTGGGAAACACACCAGAGTTTATATCGGCTTGACCTTGCTTCAAAAAAGAGGGTGGTTTTCACTTAGCCCCACACAGGTTGAATCGGGAGATATTTTTGGCCTGTTCCTGCGAAGGAAATGTTTTGAAAACAACCTGCGATTGCTGGTTATTCCGTATTTATTTGATATTCAATTTTTCCTGGCGCCTTCTGGCGTCCTGCCGGGTGGCCGTGCCTTGCGAGAAAAAACACTCGAGGTCACGCCCTATGTTGCAGGCGTCCGTGAGTATGTCCCGGGCGACCCGCTCAGACAAATTCATTGGCCTTCTTCAGAACGTCAACAAAAATTAATGGTTAAAGAATTTGAGAAAGACCCCTTGGCAGAAGTGTGGATTTTCCTCGATGCATATCAACCAGCTCATATTCGCAGCGACGAAATCGGTGTGCCAAATTTGCATCAGGTTTGGTGGGGTCGTTACAAAAAAACTTACAAGTTGCCGCCAGATACTGCGGAATATGCAATCTCTATTGCAGCTTCTCTTGCTCAATACTTCATCAAAGAAAGTCGGGAAGTGGGTTTAGTTTCGGCAGGTCAAAAATATTCAATCCTGCCAGCCGAACGCGGTGAACGCCAGTTGGGGAAAATATTAGAAACACTGGCTGTACTAGAACCGGAGGGCGAGCTGCCGATCTGGGCTTTGGTGAGCACTCAGATAAGTCATTTGGTGAGGGGCAGTACTGTGGTTATCATCTCACCTGAAACCAGCGAACATCTTCAGACGATTACCATGGAATTGCTTCACCGGGGTTTAATTCCTGTAATCATCATCATCAACCCTAAGAATTTTGGCGGCTTATCTGATGCGGATGAATTAGCACAAAAACTATCCGGCCAAGGTGCTTTTATTTTTGTAATCAACGAGGGTGATGATATCAAAGCGGTCTTAGAAACACCTCAAACGATCGTTAATCGGCGTAGTTTTACGATGGCTGAAAAGATTAATCATTAGCGTGTTTTTTATGATTAATCAGCAATGACGGTGTTTGGTGGTTAACTGTTTCATAGTTGGCAGGTTGTCATCAAAAGGGTAAACTAAAAACAATTATCAGAAAAAGCTTGATTATCGTCCTATGGTATAATTTGCGTGGTTTTTTGGTGATATTTCATTGCCAAACTTGTTAATTTAAGGAGTATGAATTGGCATTTTCGCCGTTTAACTGGTTTTGGGGTTTGTTTTCTCTCGATATTGGTATTGACTTAGGGACTGCAAATACGCTTATTTTCATTCGTGGCAAAGGCATCGTGATCAACGAACCCTCCTGGGTGGCGCTTGAGAAACGTACTCGTGACCCAATTGCGATTGGCGCACAAGCGAAATCTATGGTTGGCCGGACGCCAGCCAATGTGATTGCGCTACGACCTTTGCGAGATGGTGTGATCAGTGAATATGATATTACCCAGGCTTTGTTGGAGTATTTCATTGGCAAAGCACATCAGCAAAGTATTGTTCCACTCCCAAAACCAAGGGTTGTTATTGGCATCCCCTCAGGCGCCACAGAAGTGGAAAAACGGGCTGTATTTGATGCTGCCAAAGCTGCTGGTGCCAGAGAAGTGCTCTTAATCCATGAACCATCTGCCGCAGCCATTGGAGCCGGCCTGCCGGTTATGGAGGTGCAGGGAACGATGGTCGTTGACATTGGTGGTGGAACAACGGAAGTCGCTGTTGTTTCGATGGGAGGCGTGGTTGCTTCCAGGTCGTTACGAGTTGCTGGTGATGAACTTGACCAGGATATCATCAACTACATCAGGAATAAATATAATTTATTCATCGGTGAAAGAATGGCAGAAAAGGTAAAAATTGCCATCGGGTCTGCTTATCCCATGAAAGAAGAGCTGACCATGGAGGTGCGGGGCAGGAATTTAGTGACTGGATTACCAGAGTCTATCGAGATTTCATCGGTGGAAATTCGCGAGGCAATTTCACAATCGATTGCAGTGATTATTAAAACAATCCGCGATGCGCTTGATGAAGCACCACCGGAAATACTGGCAGACTTAATTGACAACGGGATTTGTCTGGCGGGCGGATGTTCGCAGATCAAAAATCTTGCCGAACGCTTATCATCCGATTTGCGTATTCGTGTTTGGGTGGCAGAGGATCCAACGACCTGTGTGGCACGGGGGTGTGGCATGGTTCTTCAGAATAAAGAAGAGTTTTCGAGTTTTTTGGTTGGCATAGAGCGAGAGCCTTCCACACGGATGATCCTATCATAACCGTTGACATCAATAATTCGATCCAGCAATAATTATAGGATCGGTTAATTATGAAATTCCTTAATTCAAAAAACATTCAAACTATCGTTATTTTTGTGATCATCAGCGGGGTCTTATTTCTTGCATTGAGCGGTTACTTAACCCCAGTTTTTAACCTATCGGTGAACCCTTTGATCTCATTGCAAAGCTGGCTCTCCGTGCGTTATATCTCGATTCGGGACCTGCTGACCACACCCCGCGACATGACAGTCCTCAGGGAACAAAATGCCATACTTGAATCTCAACTCACACAGCTTCAAACCCAATTGATTGTTATGGAAGAACGTTTGGGTGAGGCACAGGTGTGTTTTGCGTTGCTTGACTTTGGGCGGACGAACCCTCAATATAACTACATTGCCGCCACTGTGATTGGCCGGGAAATCAGCCCCTTTTTGCAGTACATTATCATTGATCGTGGTACCAATCACGGGGTGTTTTATGGAATGCCTGTTGTCACCCAACAAGGTTTGGTTGGCCAGGTTGATGCGGTTATTGCTGGTGCTGCCCGGGTAAAATTGATTACGGATTCAACCTCGGTGGTAAATATCCGGTTAAAATCGGCCGGCATTGAAGCCCAACTGGTTGGATCGCTTACCGGTGATGTCTCTTTGGATATGATCCCCTTGGATGTTTTCGTGGAACCTGGTGATGTTGTGTTAACTTCAGGATTGGGAGGGAATTTTCCCTCAAACCTGTTCGTGGGTCAGGTGCTTTCGATACAACGCCGTGAGAACGCTTTATTTCAAACGGCTTCGGTGCAGCCTATTGTTGATTTTGAAAGTATTAACGCGGTCTTGGTCGTCTCAGATTTCGAATTCGTGGATATCACCTCGCTGATTCCGGAGCGTGGGCAATGATTTCTCATTTGCTGTGTGTTTTGTTGCTATTGGTATTTTATGTCTTACAAACCACGATTTTTTCGCAGACAAAGCTACTGTCTGGAACAGCAGACATTATCTTGCTATTCTTGGCGGCCTGGTCGCTACAGGAACAGATAAAAAACAGTTGGTTCTGCATTATTGCAGCTGGCTTATTGGTCAGCTCTATTTCAGCAATGCCGTACTTTGCCCCGTTAATAAGCTACCTGGGCGTCGTTTTGATATCTAAAGCTTTACAAAGGCGAATTTGGCGTACACCATTGTTGGCGATGTTTCTGGTTGTTTTGCTGGGCACGTTTTTTCAACATGGGGTTTATGTGCTTGTGTTACAAATCACACGTGCGCCAATAACATGGCGTGAAAGCCTTGACCATGTGATCTTGCCAAGTGCATTATTAAATTTGATATTCGCTTTGCCAGCCTACGCCATCGTTAAAGACCTTGCAGGGCGAATTTCTCCACTGGAGGTGGAGGTGTGAACATCTTTTCGCAATCGAGCAAAAACTTTGATAAATGGCGATATTCAATTTTGTATATTTTAATCGCAACCGCGTTTGGCTTCTTTTGTTTGCGGTTATTTGACATTCAAATTTTGCAGGGTGCTGCTTTTGTGGCTCAGGCGAATGAAAATCGGACGCGTACGATACGCGAGCCTTCAATTCGTGGGACGATCTACGATCGCAATGGGTATATCCTGGCGCAAAATGTGCCTTCTTATAATGTGGTTGTTATTCCCGGCTATCTGCCCGGTGAAGAAGGTGACATCCAGGCTATTTTCCGGGATCTATCTGAATTGATTGATATGCCGGTGAGCCTGGGTGATACAGATGAAGAAACCGTAAGAACTTTTACCCCCTGTTTCAGTGAGCTGGGCATTCAAGAAGTCGTCTACATTGCTTCAACCAACTGGCCTTTTGAGGCCACGGCGCTGAAATGTAATGTTTCACAGGATGTTGCCATGGTGGTCATGGAGAATCGCGAAAAATGGCCGGGCATTGATGTTGAAATTATTCCTGTGCGCCAATATCCAACTGGTGAATTGACTGCAGAGATTATTGGTTTTTTAGGGCCAATTCCTGCAATATTACAGGACTATTACACCGAACGGGGATTTCTTGCAAACCGTGACAAGGTCGGTTACGCCGGTGTTGAACAATCGATGAATGATATACTGGCAGGGACGAACGGCTTTCGTCGAGTGGAGGTCAATGTTGCTGGGGAGGTTATCAGAAACCTTGATGAACCCATTGACCCAATTCCAGGAAATGATATTTATCTGACCATCGATACCAGGCTGCAAGCGATTGCTCGAGAAGCCCTGATTGATGAAATTGAATTTTGGAACTACGCCATGGGCAGAGTCCTTTCAAACAGTGGCGTTGTAATTGCCATGAACCCCAAAACCGGGGAAATTCTTGCTTTGGTTTCATACCCGAATTATGAAAACAACCGCATGGAGCGGGCTATTCCTGGCTATTACTACGAGCAATTGAGTAATGATCCACAGCGCCCGCTTTTTAATCATGCGATTTCGGCTGAACATCCACCTGGATCAGTTTTTAAAATGGCGCCTGCCCTGGGAGTTTTGAATGAGGGCGTTGTTACGCCCGATTATGAAATTTTTGATCCCGGCATTATCACCATAACTCAGCGCTTTTATGAAAATGATCCCGGCGTTCCGCGACAATTTGTTTGCTGGAACCGCGCTGGTCATGGCATGGTAAATTTTATGTGGGGTGTGGCTCATTCGTGTAACGTCTACTGGTATAAAGTAGGCGGTGGTTACCAGGATGAGGTTCCGGGTGATGGCTTGGGAATCTGGCGCATTAGCGAATATGCCCAAGCTTTGGGCTATGGTACATTAACTGGGATTGAACTGCCGGGTGAACAGGATGGGTTGATTCCCAATCCCACCTGGAAACGCATCAACCTTGGCGAGAACTGGGCTACCGGTGACACGTATACAGCAGCTGTTGGCCAGGGTTTTGTACTGGCCACCCCGCTGCAAGTATTAAATTCATTTTCTACAATTGCTAACGGCGGCAAGTTAATGGACGTGACGCTGATCGACAAAATTGTAGCAGAAGACGGAACGATTGTTCAGGAATTAACACCTAGTTACCGTTGGGATATTACCACTGACCCGGTAATTAACGTGTATGATGGAAATAACCCGACTGGAGAGAAAAAAACTGTAGAGCCCTGGGTGATTGAATTGGCAAACCAGGCCATGCGGTTGGTGGTCACAGATGGGACAGCCCATCGCTATGAAATTGAAAGGCATGTTGAATTGTTCCGCAACGATTCGAGCAAATCAGCAGGGAAGACCGGCACGGCTGAATATTGTGATGATATCGCTAATGAACAAGGTAAATGTATTTTTGGTGCCTGGCCATCACATGCCTGGTATGTGGGTTTTGCACCCTGGGATGATGCTGAAATTGCTGTGGTTGCCTTTGTTTACAATGGCTCAGAAGGGGCTACGCTTTCAGCACCGATTGTTCGTCGCGTAATTGATGCTTATTTCGAATTGAAAGCCATTGACGCAGAGAACGGCCCGTAAACGTAAAGTATCCAAGCTCTGGCAAAGGATAATGGTTAAGCTTGTGGCAATGCTTTTCTAAATATTGCGCTGGTGAAAAATGGAAATCAAAGGTATTAAAGAGGGAATCCTGGTCAAATTTCATGATCAGGAATGGCAGAACGCTAAGAAAGCCCTAATTCAAACATTACAGGACAAGCAAACGTTTTTTGATGGAGCTCAGCTTGTTTTGGATGTTGGTCATTGTGTTTTAGGCACCCATGCGATAGAAGTGTTGCAGAAAAAATTGAACCAACACAATATTTCACTTTATGGGCTGGTGAGCAAATCGATGATCACCCAGGAAGCGGCTCAAAAGATGGGCTTGATCACCAAGCTAGAGAAATCTAAAAAGAAAACAGATCAAAAATTGGAGCCCTCAGATGTTGTACTGGCTGGTGAATCAGCCGTCTTAATTCGAAGAACCATGCGATCAGGGTTTACGGTAAAATACAAAGGTCATGTTGCCGTAATTGGAGACGTAAATCCTGGCGCAGAGATTATTGCTTCCGGTAGTGTAATCGTCTGGGGGCGCTTGCGAGGGACAGTCCATGCTGGCGCGGATGGCGACCTAACTGCGATAGTTTGTGCTTTGGATCTTTCACCCACCCAGTTGAGAATTGCTTCAAAAATTGCCATTACGCCAGAGGGGCAGGCTGAGCCCAAGCCAGAAGTGGCCAGAATCATTGATGAGCAGATTGTGGCTGAACCCTGGCTAAACTAATTATTATAAGGAGTTTAATGAACGGAAAAGTCGTTGCTATCATTTCAGGAAAAGGTGGCGTTGGAAAAACAACAACAGCAGCCAATTTGGGGATAGCCTTAGCGACGCTTGGGCAAAAAGTGGTCTGTATCGATACCGATATTGGCTTGCGCAATTTAGATGTGGTTTTGGGGTTGGAAAACCGGATTGTTTATGACCTTGTGGATGTTGTTGAAGGCCGTTGCCGTCTGACACAGGCAATGGTTCGTGACCGTCGGTACGAAAATTTACACCTTATCCCGGCTGCTCAAACCCGTGATAAATCCGCCGTTTCCGCCAGTGACATGGTTCGCTTATGTGAAGAATTACGCTCAATGGCCGATTGGATCGTGATTGATTCACCAGCTGGGATTGAAAGAGGCTTTCGAAATGCAATTGCACCTGCTGACCAAGTTCTGGTGATCACGAACCCAGAGGTTTCATCGCTTCGTGACGCTGATCGGATTATTGGTCTGGTTGAGGCAGAAGAGAAAGGGCCTGCACAACTGATTATTAACCGGATAAACCCTGAAATGGTTAAGCGCGGTGATATGCTTTCGATTTCTGACGTTATAGAGCTTTTAGCGATTCCGTTAATCGGTATTGTCCCTGAGGATGAGACCGTTCTAATCAGCACGAATAGTGGGCAACCTGTGGTATTGAATGAAAAGAGTAAAGCAGGATTAGCTTTTTTGAATATCGGCAAACGTTTGCTGGGAGAAGAGGTTCCCTGGGTGTCATTGAATGTTAAAGCAGGATTGCTTTCACGCCTGGGGCAGCTGTTTTCCGGAGAGACTTAAAATGACTTCTTTCATTGGACGAATTCTCAAAAAACCGCCGTCAAGCGCGTTACAGGCCAAAGAGCGCTTGCATCTGGTTTTGGTTCACGATAGAACAGACCTTAGCTCTGAGGATCTAAAAAAATTAAAAGATCGATTGATTCAAGCTATATCAGATTTTGTTGAAATCGATGCTGATGAGACCGAAATCCAGATTCAAGTTGAAGGCCGCGAACAAACTTTGATCGCAAATATCCCCCTGCGAAGCCCTCGCCGGCGTCGCAAATAAAGACCAGACTCGGGTGAGCGATGGATAATACCCGCAACATTTGGCAGAACTTCGATTTCTTGTTATTTGGCGCTGCACTGATCCTTTCAATCCTTGGGATAGCATTAATCCGCAGTTCGATTGCTGGAAATATTGAGCTGGTTGACCACCCACAACGTCAAACCACGTTTCTAATTATCAGCCTGGCTGTGTTATTTGTGGTCGCTTCCGTTGACTATAAATATTGGATTACATTGATCCCTCCCATGTACCTTGTGACCATGGTTTTTTTAATGTTTGTATATACGGCTGAAGCAAGGTTTGGTGCAGCAAGGTGGTTGGAGGTCGGTCAGATTCTGGTTCAGCCTTCTGAATTAGCAAAAATTGTAATTATTTTAGCATTATCAAATTTATTGTCAAAAGTCAACAAGGATACTTTTTCCACCAATACATTGCTTAAAAGTGGGACTGTGGTGGGCGGCTTGCTGATTTGGATTTTTCTTCAACCGAACTTAAGTATGACCATTGTATTGCNNCTGGTGATGTGGGCAGCTTACCTATGGATTGCGGGTATAAAAATCCGTTATATTTTAATCTTCGTTGCCATCATCATGTTTGTGTTGTTAATCGGTGCGCTGACAGGTTTTTCTTTTTTGGCTGATTATCAGAGAAATCGAATCACGAATTTTCTCTTTCCCGATCCCGATGCCCGATATGGTGAAACTTACAATGTTGACCAGGCCTTGATTACGATAGGCACGGGCGGTTGGTTTGGCCAGGGTTATAATCAATCCTCCCAAGTTCAATTGCGCTTTTTAAAGGTTCGCCATACGGACTTCATCTTTTCCGTCCTCGCCGCAGAATTTGGATTTGCAGGAACGTTGATTGTGATCGCCTTGCTGGTGCTGGTCGTTGTGCGTTGTTTTTATATTTCACAAAATGCTGCTGATACCTTTGGTGCGTTGATAGCTTATGGTTTTGGGGTTTTGATATTTTTCCAGACGATTGTGAATATTGGGGTTAATTTAAACGTGTTTCCTGTGACCGGATTGACACTGCCATTCATTAGCTATGGCGGTAGCTCTTTACTGACCTTGATGTTGGGGGTTGGAATGGTTGAAAGTGTGGCGATGCGTTCCCCAACGCGTAAATGATAAAAAGACATCAAAAAATTAGTAAGACCCTGATCTTCATTATTGGGTAAGTACCCGACGGTTTTTTAGATCCTTTAATTCTGTATCTGGTTAACACCATGAGTTTTTTCATAAAGCTGAAATTTTAGAACCAACCCATGGATCAACCCGCCAGCAGCAGTTTGGATTCACACTGTGATTTCAATTTTCACATCTTTTGTTAGCTAAAATCTAAATGCGGCTGGATTGCAGCGTCGATACAATTGACGGCGCTTCAATCTATGGGTGCTGGATAAAAGAATGCCCCTTTGTTAATAGGTACCGTCTACTATTGAAATTTACTCCCTCAACCGTAAAATATTTATGGAAAAATTACCTCAATTCATAGGTAATTTGACTCGCTTGCAAACACCAGTTTTAACTTGCTACTTTACCCGGTGTTTGGTAGAATAAATTTCGTCGTTAAACGGTGGGGGTTCGTCTAATGGCAAGACAGCAGACTCTGAATCTGTTTATGGAGGTTCGAATCCTTCACCCCCAGTATGAGAGGCTCAGATATTCTGAGCTTTTTCATTTAAACGAAAGCTTACCAACTTGTTAAGAAAAAAACACCACACTTGGCCGTTTACACACTTATTCAATGGTAAGACGCCTGTGTGACCTTTAACAGCCTTAAAATTGCTCTACGGGGCTTCAGGAGGGTGCTGATACTGTCTCACCCGTTTTGCATCGTCATAATTCTTGTTTTTAAGTAATTCTCGGAGATGATGATTTTGGCTTGCACGTTTTGAACCCGCATTGGCATTATATCCATTATAATCTTTGATAAATTAACTGACCTTTGGAGGCGTTGTTTGAAAAAGTATTTTTTGCATCTCACCGTGTTTTTCTCGGGGATGACTGCACTTTCTGTTGAATTATCTGCTTCACGCCTGTTGGGAAACGTTTATGGAAGCAGTAACCTGGTTTGGGCCAGTATTATTGGCTTAATTTTGATATATCTCACGATCGGTTACTGGCTGGGTGGGAAAATCGCAGATAAAAACCCCCAATATCGTGTTTTCTATCGCATCCTATTGTGGGGCAGCCTGGCTGTAGGCTTGGTGCCGATGGTTTCACGCCCAATTTTGCGCATCACAGCCAATGCATTTGACCAGTTTCAAATGCCAATTCTTACCGGAGCTTTTGTTACCGTGATGATATTGTTTATAATTCCGGTGACTTTGCTGGGGATGGTGTCACCATTTGCGTTGAAGCTGTTATTAAAAGATGCCAGCGATGTCGGTAAAACGGCTGGCGCACTTTCTGCAATTTCAACACTGGGCTCTTTTATTGGCACTTTCTTACCTGTGCTCGTTCTGGTGCCACTGATTGGCACTTATCGCACTTTCCTGTTTTTTAGCTCTTTATTAATGGTGATTGCTTCAATTGGGTTTTGTCTCTATGTCGGTTTCAAGCCCTGGTTGAGGTATGCCTGGATGCCATTAATTTTGATTCTGTTGTGGTTGTTTGGCGCCAGGGGTGCGGACAAGGCTACGAAAAATTTAATTTTTGAGGGGGAATCTGCTTATAATTATGTTCAAGTCGTTGAAGAGCAAGACTATCGGTATCTTCACCTCAATGAAGGGCAGGGAATACATTCTATTTATCATCCCATCCAGTTGAATTATTATGGGCCCTGGTCTCAGGTGCTTGTTGCGCCATTTTTCAACCTGCCTTTGCAAAGTAAGCGCCCAATAGAAAAGATGGCAATTTTAGGTCTGGCTGCAGGGACGACTGCCAGGCAGGCTCAAGCGGTTTTTGGTGATATTCAGATCGATGGTTTTGAGATCGATCCCTTGGTTGTTGAGGTTGGCCGTAAATATTTTGATATGAATCAACCCAACCTGAATATCTATGTGCAGGATGGTCGCTGGGGCTTATCTCGCATGCCAGGTGATTACGATATCATCAGCGTTGATGCTTACCGCCCCCCTTATATCCCATGGCATATGACAACGCTGGAGTTTTTTCAACTTGTGTATGAAAAGCTGTCCGATGAGGGTGTGATGGTGATCAATATCGGGCGCAGCCCAACAGATCGAACATTAATCAATGATCTGGGGACGACAATCTGTCAGGTGTTCCCAACGATATTTATCATGGACCTGCCAGAATCCTTCAATACGATTTTATTTGCGACAAAACAGCCTGGGAGCTGGGAGAATTTTTTCGATCATTACAACCTTCTGGTTGGCTCAGACGTGCATCCATTGCTGTTGGAAGTAATGGCAATGACGATTACGTATCGTCAACCAACGCCAGAGATAACGCGCGTATTCACAGACGATATCGCACCGATAGAGTGGCTAACAAATAAGCTTGTTGTTGATTTTTTCCTATCTGGTGGTTTGAAGGATTTTCAATGAAACCAAATGCAAACATTACAAAAATTTTACTGTGGACCATCACTTTTATTACACCACTTGTAATTTTGATGATCTCTGTCAGATTGTTAATCATGCCCTCATACGCCAGGCTGGCTTATCGATTGCCAGCTTTTCCAGAAGACCCCTATGGTTTTTCTTTGGTGGACCGATTTCGTTGGTCTGAACCTTCGATTAATTATCTTGTCAATTATAAAGATATTTCTTATTTATCTAACTTAGCGTTTGATAGTAGCGAACCTGTGTTTAATGCTCGTGAATTAAGCCATATGGTGGACGTTAAAGCTGTTGTCACTGGAATGCGAGTGGCTTTGGTAACCTTTAGCGCGGTTCTTCTCACAATTGTCTGGATGACAAAACGCCGTGAAAATCGCCAATGGGTGACAACTGCATTCTATTGGGGTGGGTGGGTTACGATTGGGTTGATCGTGGCGGTTTTGATGTTTATTGCGCTGAATTTCGATTCAATTTTTACATGGTTTCACCTGGTCTTTTTTGAAAGCGGCACCTGGCAATTCCACCCGGCGGATACGCTCATTCGTTTATTC
>LSQX01263282.1_pt1 | contig 28900 bp, 21 predicted proteins | sample 654561 | NCBI WGS metagenome assembly LSQX01 (sample SAMN04489861, study PRJNA283612) | anaerobic digester metagenome | isolation source: 4 biogas reactors fed with cattle manure at either 37C or 55C with and... | place: Denmark: Kongens Lyngby | collected 2014 | reverse complement strand
ATTAGAAGCAACCTACACCGATAGTGTAAACGACACCGATCCATGTTTAACAATAATAACAAGAACATGGAGCCTGTCTGACAGCTGCGATAATGCTGCCGCTGACCAGATACAGATTATCACTGTAATGGACACCCTGGCTCCTGTTATCGAGTGCCCTGATGTAAGTTTAATGACAATTTACCTCCGCGAAAATGGTGAATATGTCCTCTCAAATACTCAAATTGCAGGGCTGGTAACTAATATTACCGATAACTGTACTGCCCCGGAAGATATAAATTACTCTGTCTTCCCAAGATCATTCGAATGTATCCATGTCGGCAAAGAGGTACCTATAACTATTACAGCTACAGATGAATGCGGCAACAGTTCAACCTGCGAGTCTACTGTTACCGTGCTTGATACCATTCCACCGGTTGCCCTTTGCAGGGACAGGACATATTACCTTGGTGAAAGCGGAGAGGTTATAATATATCCTATTGATATAGACCGTGGTGGTGACCGTGCAAGTGTCCCGGAATGGGCACGCACATACAACCCACTCGAAGGTGGAAGTTATGATGCCTGCGGAATAGAGTTTGCCACTATAAGCAAATCCCGCTTTACAGTTGAGGATGTTGGTGAGAATCTTGTCACCCTGACTGTCTGGGATCCAAGCGGCAATGTAGACTCCTGCGAGGCAATAGTAACTATCCTTGACACTATTCCTCCTCCGCCGACAATTGATTGTCCGGAAGATTTCACAGTATCAACTGATGAAGGAGAATGTGGTGCAATAGTTACTTATGTAGCTGAGTCGGAATTCGAAATAATCTACGAACCGGCACAGGGAAGCTTCTTCCCCGTGGGTACCACTACTGTTACAGCAACTGCATTCAACTCAATAGGTGATTCAATAGACTGTACCTTTAATGTCACTGTAGTTGACGATGAGAATCCTTACATTGTTTGTCCGGAAGATATAATAGTAACAGCAGAGCCGGGTGAATGCGAAGCTGATGTCATTGTTCCTCCTCCAACCGAAATTGGAGATAACTGCAGTAGCTTTACTTACAGCAACGACTTCAACGGCGGAACTGACCCAAGCGGTACTTATTCTGCCGGAACAACGGTTGTTACATGGACAGTAACGGATGATGCAGGAAATACTGCAACATGCTCAATAACAGTTACTGTTTTAACATTACCTGATGCTGTGGATGACCAGGCTGAGACCCCGGAAAACACTCCGGTTGAGATTGACATCCTGGCAAATGACACAGACTGTCTTGACAGTCTTGATCCGGAAAGCACAGCAGTGGTTACTCCTCCTCAGTCCGGTGACGTTACGATTGATCCTGCAACAGGTGTGGCAACTTACACACCTGATCAGAATTTCACAGGTACTGACATATTCACATATATGGTTTGTAATGCCGCTGGCCAGTGTGATACTGCATCGGTTACAATAACTATTGCATACATAAATAGGCCGCCTGTTGCAAAAGATGATATAAACACTACACATATCAACACCCAGGTTTCAGGCAGTGTACTGACAAATGATCATGACCCGGAAGGAGAAGAACTTACAGTCAATACAACTCCTGTTTCGAACGTAGCTCACGGATCGGTTACACTTGATGCAAACGGTTCATATACCTATACTCCTGCAAACGGATTTACGGGTAATGACCATTTTGAATATCAGGTATGTGATCCTGATGGCTTGTGCGACACTGCACTGGTAACAATTTCAGTATTTGCAGAACCTGGCGATGATAACCGGCCTCCGGTTGCTGTCGAAGACAATTATGTAGGGAAAGTAAATACCGCGGTCAACGGAAAACTGATCTCTAATGATTATGACCCTGATGGAGATAATATTACTATCAACACTTCTCCGGTAACTTCTCCGGCTTCCGGTACACTGACAATAAATTCAGACGGAACATTCACTTATGTTCCTGCTGAAGGATTTACCGGAATAGTTGAATTTGAATACCGGATTTGTGACGACGGATCACCATCATTGTGTGACAATGCAATCGTATCAATTGACATTAAAGATCCAGGTACAGCTAATACTACAGTTGCTGTCGATGATGCATACTTCACCACTGAGGATACTGAGATCGAAGGTGATGTGTCAGAGAATGACTACGATCCGGAAGGTGACAACCAGGTGGCATTCACTCTGATAGTTCCACCGTCCCATGGGTCAATTGCCCTCTTGCCATCCGGCGGATTCGAATTTATTCCTTATGAAGGTTTCACCGGAAACGACCAGTTCATATATGAAGTATGTGACGATGGTGAGCCTGAAGCTTGTGACAGGGCTACTGCTTACATTGTAATCGAAGAGGCACCGGAAGATACAATACCTGGTGATGACGACGAACAGGAACCCTGCGAACTGTTTATACCTGATGGCTTCTCTCCAAATGATGACGGCATAAATGATTACTTCAAAATTGTATGTATGGAAGATTATCCAAATGCCAATATCGAGATATACAACCGCTGGGGTAATAAGGTTTATGAAAAAGAAAACTACGGAAATACCGACCGCTGGGGAACAACTGATGCATGGTGGGACGGAAGGTCTACCAATAAATTGACAGTTGGTAAAGAAAAATTACCGGCAGGTACATATTTCTATATTTTATATTTAAACGATGGAAGCGATCCGATAACCGGTTTTGTTTTCCTTAACAGGTAATATATGTTTAATCTGAAAAAAATGAATAAAATGAAATTCAAATTAAATATCGCAAAAGGGTTAGGGATTCTGCTCCTGGTAATCGCAGCCAATGCTTCCTTTGCTCAACAGGATCCTATGTACACACAGTACATATTCAACACTCAAACCATCAACCCTGCTTATGCAGGTACATGGGAGTCATTAGGTTTTATGGCACTGGCCCGCCAGCAGTGGGTTAGCTGGGACGGCGCCCCGCAAACTTACACCTTTTCACTGCAATCCCCGATGAAAAATGAAAAGGTTGCTCTGGGACTGAACGTTATAAGTGATCAACTGGGAAAAGAAAAAAGGTTTGGAATATTTGCAGACTACTCCTATATGGTTAAGTTTACCGAAGAAACTAAACTTAGAATGGGGGTAAAAGGTGGTTTTACAAACTACTCCAACAACCTTCAGGAGTACCAGCTCTATCCAGGAGTAAATGATCCGCTGTTTCAGGGGGAAATAGATAAAAAGTTCAGGCCTAATTTCGGCGTGGGACTATTCCTCTACAACCCAAAGTACTATCTGGGATTATCAGTGCCTAAAATTCTACAGAATGATTTTGAAACAAATTACAACAACTACTCCGTACAGGCTGAAATGAGGCACTACTTCCTTGAAGCCGGACTGGTTTTTGATCTTGGAGAAAGTGTTAAGTTTAAACCTACAGTGCTGACAAAAACAGCCTGGAACACTCCCGTGGAGTTTGACCTTACGGCCAATTTCCTTCTAAAGGAAAAACTGTGGCTTGGGGCTACCTACAGAACGCAGGATGCCATCGGGCTTATAGCCCAGTGGATCTTCAATAACAAACTGCGTATCGGATACGCCTATGATTATTCCACAACAAAATTACAGAATTACCATAACGGCACTCATGAGATCATGGTATCTTATGAACTCAGGACACTCACAGAGCTGGTGACCTCGCCAAGGTACTTCTGATAAATACTAAATCTTCCCAATATAACAGGCGCAAAGAGTTTTATACTTTTTGTGCCTGTTTATATATAACTTGAGTCACTTTATAAAAAAAGGATGTACCGCCAATGGCAGAGCTGCAAATGGGTGGTAATCACCTTTTAACCCTATGGGTTTAAGGTGCCGTATATCGAATACAGTGTTTATAGCCATAACAGTATCAGAAAGTCTAAACCCTTTGCCGTTATAAATATCCTGGTAACTGAGGGTGTGCAATTCAGTGAAACCGTTGCTGAATTCAAATTCCTCACCTCCGATGGAGAGTGATCTGTAAGTACGCAATCCCTTTTCCATGATTTCTTTTGGCAGAGTGTCGTGATTAATACTCAAAAACCACCTAACCCTGGCTTTATCCAATTGCATAAAACCGGCTGCCCTGTCGTGTTCGTGAAGATGGACTATGTTCTCACGGATTTCACCGAAAATCCAGGTTAGCATATCAAAAAAATGAATCCCTATGTTAGTGGCTACTCCACCCGACTTGGTAATATCACCTTTCCAGCTTGTATAATACCAGTGTCCCCGAGAGGTTATATATGCCAGATCAATATCATAAATCTTGCCGGGATCGCCTTTATCTATTTTATTTTTTAATTCAACAATACCCGGATGAAGCCTTAACTGCAAAATATTGTAAATATTCCTTCCGCTCTCCTTTTCTATCTCCCTCAGGGCTTCCACATTCCATGGATTCAGTACTACAGGTTTTTCGCAGATAACATCTGCCCCTGTGCGAAGCCCAAAGCGAATATGGGAATCGTGCAGAAAGTTAGGAGAGCAGATACTTACATAATCAGGTTTTATGCCTTTTCTCCGAAGTTTGTCTACATGCCTGTCAAACCTCTCAAATTCAGTGAAAAAATCGGCTTCAGGAAAATAACTGTCTAAAATACCTACCCCGTCGTACGGGTCAAGGGCGGCAATAAGACTGTTGCCTGTCTCTTTTATAGCCTTAAGATGGCGCGGGGCAATATAGCCGGCTGCACCAATTAACAGGAAATTCTTCATATTCAAGAAAATATCGCAGCTATCAACCGCATTGGGAAATAATGTTCTGTAAAAATAAGAATATTATTTCAAAATCCGTTGGCTTGAGCCAATGGTAAAAAATATAGCACTGAACAAACAGTTTGCTTAATTTTAGTATTCTTTAAAACAGTTTGATACAAATCAGCCCATTTCATCATAGTGCTATCTTTTTCTGTTCACTTCAGTGAACGGGCTGAATAAGGCCCTGAAACAAACTGTCCGCTTCATCAAAGCACTATCCTAAACCAGCGGCCCGTCACCGGCTTGTTTAATGTCACCCCTTCTTCTCCAACAGCTTATTTTCTGCATATACCTTGATCTTCCTGTAAATCTGTATTATCAAATCATTCTTTGGTAAACTTCCGTAAATTTTTTCGAGATACCTGTTGTGTAGTAAAATTTCAAAAGAGGACCTGAAATTCAGATCATAAACCCATGATAGCTGTAATATTTTAATATCAACCTCACTCTTAACTTTACTTTTTGAAACCAGCTTCTCGGCAAGTATATCCCTTGCAACTTCAGGTGATACATAAGTACCTTTGGGCAATTCCCATGTAAGAGTATGGTTGGGATCTTTTGAAGTATCGATATAATAATCCGTCAAAACTTTATAAATATCCAGCTTATCAGAATCACGCAATATCTTTGCATACAGCAACTCTTTGTCTGTTAGCTTTTTGGGAATTTCAAACTTATTGTGAAGCTTAATGATTTTAAATATAAGCTCCTGCCATTCAGGATCCATGTTGCTTATAAACCCTTTCTCCTGAAGTACTTCAACCGAATAATCACCGTGATCGGTAGAGTTATCATCATCAAAAGTATTGTATTCAACAAGCTGTCTGAACCGGCCTATATCATGGTAAAGCCCGGCAGTGAAAACCACTTCTTCTTCAATGCTATCAATACCTGAACTATGCACCAGCTGAATTGCATTATATGCAACACGAACAGAATGCTCTTTCTTAATTTGAAAATTCATTTTCTGAATTTCTGATAATCCCGAAAATGAATTCACATATGATTCTAGCAATTCAATTGCCGGTGTTTCCCAATTATTCATAATAACCCAGGTTTATATTAAAACAAAAGTATTAATAGTTGCTATAGTAATATATACCAGCCGGCAATATTTTATCAACAAAATAATGATTTTATAAAAAAACAGAGATGGTTTTCAAACATATTAAAAACATTGGCCTCTTTTCAAATTTCAATACCGATTTTTATTATTTTTGTCAGATCACTAAGGCCCCATAGTTTAATGGATAGAATATCAGATTCCGGTTCTGACGATCTGGGTTCGATTCCCGGTGGGGTCACAGACATAGGTACTGAGTAAACGTCTGTTTGATTTACAGGCGTTTACCCTTTTTTATTTTACACGTAATGAGACTTATAGTAAACTGAATCTGATCAAATAAAAACCGCGATATGAAGACATTATGTATTTTCTTATGTTTACTCCTGGGGAATAAGTCAGTAAACGAAACACCACCGGCCGGACAAAGTACAAAAAACATTATTTCTGAAAGTGTGAATTGCGAGGGTGTCTATCAGGGACATCTGCAGGGTGTCTGTACAAATCACAAGGATGCAATATATTGGTCATTTACTACCAGTCTGGTAAAGTCTGACCTGAAAGGCAGGGTTATAAATAAAATCCCGGTCGACAGTCACCATGGTGACCTCTGCTTTTACAACAACAAGATTTATGTAGCTGTCAATTTAGGCAAGTTTAACCAGCCTCCCGGACAGGCCGATTCATGGGTTTATATATATGATGCGGAATCCCTTGATGAATTGTCGAAACAAAAAGTTCCAGAGCTGGTCCACGGAGCAGGTGGCATGGCATGTGACGGCAAACGTTTCATTATCGTAGGAGGTTTACCTGAGGGCTATAACGAAAATTATCTTTATGAATATGGACTGGACCTCAAGTATAAACGCAGGCATGAAATACCGGGTTATACCCTGCTGGGAATTCAGACAGCAGCATTTTCAGATAAACACTGGTGGTTCGGTTGCTATGGATCGCCTCAGGTTACTCTTAAAACAAATCAGAGGTTTAAACTAAAAGGCAAATGGACTTTCGACAGTTCGCTGGGAATAGAAAGGTTGTCGGGCGACAAATTGCTGGTAGGTAAGGGTAACTGTCAAAAAGATGTGGGATGTACAGGTAAAGTGGTAATTGCTGAACCTGACAAAACTAACGGACTCCGGATCTTAAATAACCAGAAGTAATGAAACGAGAATCCCGATTAAAATCGGGACAAAAAAGTGTAAGTAAAACATGTGCGAGTTCCATCATATACCATATAAATAAACAATTTTAATAGGATGAAATACGATTTTTTGATAGTTGGGGCCGGAATAATAGGGCTTTCGATTGCAAGGGAACTCAGGGAATTATATCCGGCTGCAAAAATTAAAGTCCTGGAAAAAGAACCGGATACCGGATTCCATAGCAGCGGGAGAAACAGCGGGGTGCTGCATGCAGGTTTTTATTATACTGCCGATTCACTGAAGGCAAAGTTCACAAAAGAAGGAAACCGGCAGCTGACAGAATATTGTCTGGAAAACAACCTTAGAATAAACAGATGCGGTAAACTCGTAATTGCTCAGAATGAATCTGAACTGGAAACACTTTGTGAACTGGAAAAAAGAGGCAAGGCAAATAAGGTTGATGTCCGGCTTATAAATCAGGAGGAGGCAAAAGAAATTGACCCTAATGCAAAAACCTTTAAAAAAGCCCTCTATTCTCCTACTACATCTACGGTCGATCCGATTGAACTTTGCAGATTCATAAAAAGAGAACTGAAAAAAAAGAATGTTGAATTTTCCTTCGGGGAATCATATGTAAGAAGGATCAGCGATAATAAGATAATTACATCTAAAGGCATAGAACATGATGCAGGTAAGTTAATAAACACAGCAGGCCTTTATGCTGACAGAATTGCCAGGGAATTCGGATTTTCCAAAGATTACGAAATAATACCTTTTAAAGGTTTATATCTGAAATATAGTAAATCAGATATGCCTGTAAAAACGAATATCTATCCGGTACCGAACCTGAAAAATCCTTTTTTGGGAGTACATTTTACTATTACTTCAGATAATCATATTAAAATAGGCCCTACCTCGATGCCTGCCTTTTGGAGAGAAAACTATAAAGGTTTTGATAATTTCAGCCTCTCCGAATTTCTTAATATTATTTCATGGGAAGCACAGCTCTTTTTAACTAATGCCTTTGGATTCAGAGACCTTGCAATTGAAGAGGTAAAAAAATACCAAAGAAAGTATTTCATAGGTCTTGCAAAAAAAATGGTTTACAATATAGACGAAAAAGGATTTAAAGAATGGACGACACCGGGTATCAGGGCACAACTTCTAAATATAAATACTAAAGAGCTGGTGCAGGATTTTGTAGTAGAGGGTGACAAAGAATCAATACACGTCCTAAATGCCGTTTCTCCTGCTTTTACCAGCAGCTTTCCTTTCTCACGATGGGTAGTAGAAAATTTTATAGTGAAATAGATCAGATTTGAATAAACTTTAGCATCGATGATCGACAACCAAAACAGTAAAAAGTATAAAACCTTGATCTGATTAATATTGAAGGGTCATAAATGAAGAGAACTAAACTAAATATAAAACTATTAATTTGCATTGCTGTTGGTGCTGCCCTTTGGTTCTCTTCAGGTTTGACAGATGCTCCTGAAAAAGGCTGGCAAATCTTTGCAGTGCTTACTGCTGTGGTATTAAGCCTTATACTCAAGCCATACCCGACAGGAATAATGGTCCTTTCAGGATTAATTACTTTAGCGGTAACCCAAACTGTCACTATTGGTGAAACATTGGCCGGATTTGGAGAACCAACAGTCTGGCTGGTGGTAGCGGCCTTCATGATTGCCGATTCCGTCATAAATACCGGTCTGGGAAAAAGAATTGCATTCAAACTAGTATGATTATTCGGAAGAGCAACACTGAGGCTAGCTTATTCAATATGTTTCACAGAACTTATCCTCGGCCCTGTGGTACCTTCCAACACAGCGCGTGGAGGAGGCGTAATAGGGCCAGTGGTCAATTCGTTATCTGCTGCCCTTGGGTCAACTCCGGAACATGAACCTGAAAAGGCAGGCCGGTATCTGACTCTTGTCGGTGCTCACGCTAATCTTATTTCATCTGCAATGTTCCTTACAGGAATGGCTGCAAATCCCCTGATGGGAGAATTTGTCGAAAGTATATATGGTATTGACTTTGGTTGGGAAACCTGGGCATTGGGCGCAATAGTGCCGGGACTTACCGGACTTATACTTTTACCACTGGTCCTTTATAAAATAGCAAAACCGGGATTGTATGAAATAATTGATACAGGATCTAAAAAAAGAATTGAATTGCATTCTGCGGATCCTATAATGAGCAGGAAGGAAAAGGTGTTATCTTATGTACTGATTATGATGCTTGCTCTCTGGAGTACACACTCCCTGCACGGAATTGATACCACAGTTGTTGCCTGGGCAGGGGTTTCTGTTTTGGTGTTTTTCAACGTGCAAAAATGGAATGATCTTGCAGGAAACGATAAAGCATGGGATGCCCTTATATGGTTAGGCGGACTGATCACTATTGCCAGACTGTTAACAACATACGGCTTTATTGACTGGTTTGTACTTAATATCAAAGGATGGGTCGAAGGCTATAACGGATTTCTTATCCTGATGATATTACTATTAGTCTACTTCTATTCAATGTACATGTTCTCATCTTTGTCAGCTCACCTGACAGCCCTGGCACCGACATTTCTGGCGTTGACAGCAATTTCGTTCGGTTATCCGCTGGTTGCAGCAGCTCTTTTTTCATACTTTTCACTTCTCTGCGGTTGCCTGACACCATACTCTACAGGCCCTTTTATAATATATTTCGGATACGGTTATGTACAATCTTCGAAGTGGTTCTCAACCGGACTTATGTTATCACTATTTCACCTTGCCGTCTGGTTTGGAGTAGGTATGCTGTGGTGGAAAATTTTAAACTGGTGGTAAACTTTCTGATAAAAGCCGTTCAAAATAATCTATCGTCCTTTTTAATCCGTCACGCAGTCCTACCACAGGCTCCCAGCCATTAAGCTTTTCACGGGCAAGGGAGATATCCGGCTGACGTTGAATCGGGTCATCTTCAGGAAGCGGTAAATAGCAGATTTTAGATCCGGACCCGGTCAGGTCAATTATTTCCCTGGCAAGCCCTATCATTGTATATTCTCCTGAATTGCCAATATTTACCGGACCGGTAAAAGAATCTTCTGTAGACATCATCCTGAACATCCCTTCTAAAAGATCGCTGATATATTGAAAACTTCTTGTCTGTGTGCCATCTCCGAAAATGGTTATGTCCTTGTTTTTAAGTGCCTGTATAATAAAATTAGATACTACCCTGCCATCATCAGGTTCCATTTTAGGGCCGTATGTATTAAATATCCTTACTATTTTAATCCTGACATCATTCTGCTTGTGATAATTGACAAAGAGTGATTCAGCACAACGCTTACCCTCATCATAACACGACCTGATGCCAATGGGATTTACATTCCCCCAGTATTGCTCAGTTTGGGGATGTTCATCAGGATCGCCGTAAACTTCACTGGTAGAGGCCTGAAGGATTTTTGCCCTGATCCTTTTTGCCAGACCAAGCATGTTGATAGCACCCATCACAGAAGTTTTAATGGTTTTTATGGGGTTAAACTGATAATGAATAGGGGAAGCAGGACATGCAAGGTTATATATCTCATCCACTTCAATATAATAAGGCATGGTAACATCATGCCTGACCAGTTCAAAATAGGGATGATCCAGTAAATGAATGATCTTTTGCTTTTTACCGGTAAAAAAATTGTCCAGACAGATCACTTCATTACCCTTATCTAAAAGATATTCACAAAGGTGTGAACCTACAAAACCAGCTCCTCCCGTAATTAATATTCTCTTCATAGGTAGTAAAATATTTTTCAAAAAAACAGCATTTCAATTGAAATGGAAATTTCCTGATTGCTTACCAAAAATACCAATTTTTTAAAAGCCGGTGCTTAATTCTGAAAACAAAACTGAATCAGCTGTCAAATAAACATATAAATAGTTAATTTTGCTTCAAAACAACAGAATAAATATTTATGATTAAAAAGCCTTTTGATTTAAAAGGTTTATTCAACCTACAAATATTATTGAACGACCGGAGACTGTTCACTTTTGTAATATGTCTGACGATCGCAACCGCATTGTGGTTTTTAAATGCACTAAGCAAAAGCTATACTACAACCCTGTCGTATCCAGTTAAGTATATCAATCCACCAAGCAATCAGTTTCTTGCTAATACTCCTGCCTCCGAATTTGAAATAACAGTTGAGGGTTACGGATTTTCCCTTTTAAGGCATAAAATGGCTTTCTCTTTTTCTCCGGTCCTTTTAAATTTGACCACAATTAAGCAAAACTTTGGTGACAAAGCAAAACAGGTTACAGTGCCCACCGGAGATCTTGAAAAACAGATATCAGGGCAGATAAGTAAAGAGGTAAAAATTTTAGATATCAGGCCGCAGGTTATTACATTGGTAATGGACAGCCTGAAAACAAAAAAAGTAACCGTTAAGCCTGTTGTGGAATTAGATTTAATGCCGCAGTACTTTCTAAGCGATTCAATAGTTTTAAATCCTCCGGCTGTTGAGATATCAGGTCCGGCTGCTATAATAGATACTATTGAATTTCTGAGAACTGAACCACAAGCTTTTAATGAGGTAAAGACAAGCATTCAACAGGTTGTAAAAATTATATGTCCTGAACATACTACCCTTTCGGATGACAAGACAACAATGTATATACATTTGGAAAAATTTACCGAAAAAGAGGTCAGGTTACATTTACAGGCTAAAAATATACCCGAAGGCGCTCAGGTAAAGCTTTTCCCTTCAGAAGTCAAGATTACTTTCCTGGTAAACCTGTCTGAATATAACAACATTAATGAAGACAACTTCACAGCATACGTCGATTTAAACAGCGGCAACAACAAAGAAACACTGAAAGTATTACTTGATCATGCCCCACCTGACATAAAAATGATACGGGTCAATCCTGAAAATGTGGAGTACCTTATCGAGACTAACTAGATTATAAAAGTTTATTTAGTAATTTGCGATGGCTTTAACAATAGGAATAACAGGAGGAATAGGAAGTGGAAAAACAACAGTTTGCAATGTTTTTAAATTATTAGGTATCCCTGTTTTTGAGGCTGACAGAGTAGCCGGACAAATAATGAATACTAATAAAGAATTGCAATCAGGAATATCAACTGTTTTTGGCAATGATATTTACAATTGTCACGGACTGTTAAACAGAAAAAGACTTGCTGAAATTGTTTTTAATGACAAGAATCAGCTTGAACGGTTAAATAAACTTGTGCATCCGGCTGTCAGGGATGAATTCCTTGTATGGTCAGGAAAGCATCAAAAATTACCATATCTCATTATGGAAGCAGCTATACTTTTCGAAAGCGGTTTTAATAACCTGGCTGATCTTTCAATCCTGGTTACAGCGCCCGAAGATGAACGGATCAGAAGAGTACAAAAAAGAGACGGGGAAAGTATAAGATCTATCAAAAACAGGATCAGTAAACAGTACCCGGAAAATATAAAAATGAAAATGGCAGACTTTGTGTTATATAACGACAACAGGCATCTGTTAATTCCTGAAATCATAAAAATAGATAAAAAGCTTAGAGAACATGGGAAAATTTGGTAAATGGATTGGCGGAGGATTAGGATGGGCAGTGGGTGGACCTATCGGGGCAATACTTGGATTTGTTGTAGGATCTATATTTGATGAAAGCAGTATTGATATAAGAACTACGACAAATACAGGCTATACAGGCCGCACTACTGCAGGTTCATTTATTATGAGCCTGCTGGTTTTGGTTGCCTCCGTAATGAAAGTTGATGGCAAAATATTAAAATCAGAATTGGATTATGTAAAGAAATTTATGGTCGATAATTTTGGGGAACCTTCAGCTCAGGATGCAATTAAAATATTAAGGGATCTTCTAAAACAAAATATTCCGGTTAATGAAGTTTGCAGGCAAATCAAAAATAACATGAATTATTCGGCACGTTTGCAGTTAATCCATTTTTTATTTGGAATTGCCCTTGCCGACAGTCAGATTTCAGCCGCTGAACGGCAGCTTATCGAACAAATCAGCAGGGGCATGGGTATTAATGCTGAAGATTTTACGTCAATTCAGGCGATGTTTGTTAAAGATATCAATTCGGACTATAAAATTCTTGAAATTGAGCCTTCAGCTTCTAATGAAGAACTAAAGAAAGCCTATCGCCGAATGGCTATGAAATATCATCCTGATAAGGTAAGTCACCTCGGGGAAGACTTCCAGAAAGCTGCAAAAGAAAAATTTCAAAAAGTAACCCGGGCATATAATGACATCAAAAAAGAACGAAATATTTCCTGAGTTAAAATTGTCTAGGCTGTTTTTGCATTACCTGAAGGACAACCCTCCTGGTACTCCTTGATTATCTCCTTAACTTGTGAGGGAGCAACTCTCCCGTAAACTTTTTCGCCAACCATAACAACAGGTGCAAGACCGCATGCACCAACACATCTCAGGCAATTAAGCGAAAATTTTCCATCGCCGGTAGATTCTCCGACTTCAACCTTCAGCTGTCGTTTGAATTCACTTAATACTTGCTCCGCACCTCTCACATAACAGGCAGTCCCCATACAAATTGAAATAGGAAACTCTCCTTTGGGAATCATGCTGAAGAAACTATAAAACGTGACTACTCCGTAAACCTTTGCTACTGAAGCATTCAGCTCTTTTGCAATGACTTCCTGAACTTCAGCAGGAAGATATCCCAATTTTTTCTGAACCTTATGAAGCACATTGATCAATTCACCTTCTTTGTTGTTAAATTCGGTGCAAACCTCTTTTATCTGATTAACTGTATTTTCCGAAAGTTTTATTTTTGGCATAACTTAGTGGACTTTAAATATTTACCGTCATTTTTAATATTAAAAAACATTTAAATTATTGGCATCCATGAACTTTGACCTTAAAAGAACAGGTCAAAGTTCATTTTACCATACAGGCTCTATGTACGATCAAAATATTCTGTGTGAAGCAAACTATGAGCTTTTTCACTCATCGGTTTGCCCAGGTATTCTTCGTAAAGTTTAATAATATATGGATTCTCATGCGATTTCCTTAATGTTTTATTTTTGTCTTCCCGGTAAATTGCCATTTGCCGTTTTTTCAGAATTTCCGCATTCCCGTGATGGTATGGCTGTCCGCCACCTCCGATACATCCACCCGGACAACTCATTATCTCAATTGCATGGAATTCGCTCTCTCCAGCTTCAATCTTTTCTAATAGTTTACGGGCATTCCCAAGTCCGTGGGCAATACCAATATTCAGGGGGAAGCCGTTAAAATCTATGGTTGCATGCCTGATCCCTTCCATCCCCCTCAATTCATCAAAATCGAGACGGGGCAAACTCTTTTTGGTATATAATTCATAAGCAGTCCTAACCGCTGCTTCTATTACACCACCAGTCGTGCCAAAGATAACACCTGCCCCGGTAGATTCTCCCAAAGGATTATCAAAGTTCTCATCAGGAAGCTTAGTGAATTCAATATTAGCAAGTTTTATAAGCGATGCAAGCTCCCTGGTAGTAACTGCGTAGTCGACATCCGGATTGCCATTAACCTTGAATTCGTCCCGTCCGCACTCATATTTTTTAGCAACACATGGCATTATAGAAACTACAACCAGGTCTTCGCGCTTGATATTCATTTTTTCTGCAAAATAAGATTTTGCAATGCTTCCGAACATTTGCTGCGGAGAACGGGCAGTAGAGGGTATCTCCTTCATTTGTGGAAACTGGTGTTCAAAAAATTTAACCCATGCAGGACAACAGGAGGTAAGAATTGGTAATTTAACGTCTTTGTCGCCTTCCAGGTATTTTGATAACCTGTTAAGTAACTCGGTGCCCTCTTCCATAATAGTAAGGTCGGCTGCAAAATCGGTGTCAAATACATAATCAAAACCAAGTCTTCTGAGTGCTGATACCAGCTTCCCGGTCACGAGTGTACCTGCTTCATAACCAAATTCCTCACCCAGGGCTGCACGTACGGCGGGAGCTGTCTGCACAATGACTGTTTTTGAAGGATCTGAAAGGGCCCTTATCACCTTACTGGTGTGATTTACCTCAGTAAGTGCACCGGTAGGACAAACAGCAACACATTGTCCGCAATAGGTACAAACAGAGTGATCCAGGTTCATCTCAAAAGCAGGCGAAACCACAGCATTAAAACCTCTGTTGATTGCAGAGAGTACGCCAACGGTCTGAACCTCGTTGCACATCATTTCGCATCGACGGCACATTATACACTTATCAATATCACGGATGATGGCCGGTGATGTATCCTCACGGTAAGTTGACTGCTCACCTTTATAGTGGATCTCCCTTATACCCAGCTGATGAGCTAAGCTCTGCAGATCGCAGTTTCCTGATTTAGGACAAATCAGACAATCAGATGGGTGATCTGAAAGAATCAGCTCCATAACGGTCTGCCTGGCATTGACTACTCTAATTGAATGTGAATTAACTACCATTCCGTCGCTTACCTCAGTACAACATGCAGGGGCAAGATTTCTCCGTCCCTGTACTTCAACAATACAGATCCGGCAACCCCCGGGTTTATTTTCGATATTCAGGTCATCGAGTTTCATATGACACAATGTGGGTATATGAATTCCGATTCCCTTGGCTGCTTCCAGGATGGTAGTCCCTTTTTTTACTACTATCGGTTTATTATCTATAGTTAACTGAACTGTATCCATTTTTATATTTTCTAATTTATGAAAGTGTTATGGCGTTGAATTTACATTTTTCGTAACAAACACCACATTTTATACACAGCGACTGATCAATATAATGAGGTTGCCTCCTTTCTCCTGAGATTGCTCCAACAGGACAATTTCGGAAACACAAAGTACAACCGGTACACAAGTCTTCAATTATTTCGTATTTGAGTAGAGCTTTACATTGTCCTGCCGGACACTTACCTTCATTCACATGAGCCAGGTATTCATCCTCAAAATTGGCAATTGTTGACAATACCGGATTTGGAGATGTCTGTCCCAGTCCGCAAAGCGACGTATCCTTTATTACCTGGCTAAGTAACTGCAAACGTTCGATATCCTGAAATTCTCCTCTTCCACTGGTTATCTTATCAAGAATTTCATGCAGCCTCTTATTTCCAATGCGGCAGGGACTGCATTTCCCGCAAGATTCCTCTAATGTAAATTCAAGGTAAAATTTGGCAATAGCCACCATACAATCATCTTCATCCATAACGATCATTCCACCTGATCCCATCATTGATCCTGCATCGATAAGGTTATCATAGTCGATAGGCGTATCCAGGAAGTCTGTTGTAAGACATCCGCCTGAAGGGCCACCAGTCTGTACAGATTTAAACTTCTTACCGTCTCTGATGCCTCCGCCAATTTCATATATCACCTCACGCAATGTGGTACCCATGGGTACTTCAATCAGCCCGACATTGTTAATTTTACCGGCAAGGGCAAATACTTTTGTACCTTTTGATTTCTCAGTTCCTATTGAACTGAACCACGCTGCTCCCTTATTTAAAATTGCGGGAATATTGGCAAATGTCTCAACATTATTGACATTGGTAGGTTTGCCAAGATAACCGGATACCGAGGGAAAAGGAGGTTTAAAAGTAGGTTCGCCCCTCAGGCCTTCCATTGAATGAATAAGGGCAGTCTCTTCACCACATACAAATGCACCAGCCCCAAATCTGATTTCAATATCAAAATTAAAACCCGACCTGAAAATATTCTCTCCCAGCAACCCATATTCACGAGCCTGGGAAAGAGCTATCTGTAATCTTTCGATTGCAAGCGGATACTCTGCCCTTATGTAAACAAGACCTTTATCTGCACCTATACAATAACCGCAGATAGCCATTGCCTCAATCACTGAATGGGGATCTCCTTCAAGGATTGACCTGTCCATAAATGCCCCGGGGTCTCCTTCGTCTGCATTGCATACAACATACTTCTGGTCTGATTCCGATTTCCTGGTTATCTCCCACTTGAGTCCCGTTGGAAACCCGCCTCCTCCACGGCCACGGAGCCCTGAGTCTTTGATCTCTTTTATCGTCTCTTCAGGTGTGTGTTCAGTAAGGCATTTACCCAATGCCATATATCCGTCACGCGAAATGTAATCATCTATAATTTCGGGATTAATAAACCCGCAATTGCGCAGAGCTATACGTAACTGTTTTTTATTATCATTCATAACTGGCTGATTGAAAATTATTAATCATCAATAGTTTGAAAGTTTAAAGGGATAATTCCTTCTACCTGTTCACCTCGTTTTATGTACACATCAATTATCTCTACTACTTTCGCTTTATCTACATACCCAAACACTACAGGTTCTTTCCCAGGCAGTGTTACCTCAATGGTCGGTTCGGCATAGCAGTACCCGAGACAGCCGGTTTTTGTAACCACTGCATCAATGGCCTGTTGTTCAAGTTCATCATTTAAGTATTTCATTGTCTCTTTGGCACCTGAGGCAATACCGCACGTAGCCATACCTACCTTTATCTGAACCAAATGTTCAGGATAATCAAGGCTTGACCTTAATCTATTTTTTGACTGAACCTCCTCTTTTATCTTGTGAAGGTCTGCCAGATTTTTAATTCTCGTCATATTGTATATGTTAATTTTTACGTTAAACCATTAACTTTAAAAAATCATGCAAATGTCGCCATTTTGTTCCAATTAAGAAATAATGAAAATCATATAAGCAGGGTTTTGTATTGTAAAACATCATGTTATGAAACATCTATTTAAAAATATACTCATATTTTTGGATTCCGTACATTCCCACTTAATGTTTATTTTAAAACATATAAAATGATATACGATAAACAAGCATTTCTTCCGGGCAATATAGATGATCCGGAATTTTATCAAAAAATATTTGATTCTCTTCCTATACCCATATATTACAGAGATTTAAACGGGGTATATCAAATGTGTAACAAAGCCCATGAAGAGTTCACGGGAAAGCCAAGGACACAAATTATTGGTAACTCCGTATTTGATATACACACAAAACAAATGGCTGAAATCTACTCTCAGAAAGACAAAGAACTTATTGCCAACCCTACTATCCAGATTTACGAAACCCAGGTAACCCACACTGACGGCACCAAAGTTGATGTTATAATGAATAAAGCTGTCATTCGAAATAATCAGTCTGAAATAGTTGGGATTGTCGGATCAATTAATGATGTCACAAAGTTAAAAAAAACTGAGAAACGATTAGAAAATGCTAAGCAATCTATGGAGGTTGCATCATATATGTTGCATAAAATTAATGTTGGAATCATATTAATGGACAATTATAATAAGGTAATAGATTCGAATGAAAGTTTTGCAAAACTTATGGGCGATGAAACAGTAGAATTATTTGATACCATACCTGGATTAAAAGGGGCTGATGTAAAGGTCCTGGTCCCTGAAGTGATCTTCAGAATGCTGTCAAGTATTATGCAATCAGGAGAAGATATGCTTGAACGCGACATTACTTATCAGGACAGGCTGCTTCATGTTTCGGTTGTTACACTTTATAAAGAGAAAGTAGTAGGGGCAGTAATTCGCGATATGTCTGCACCTCTGCTTGTCAGGGATGAAATTATTCTCAGGGCCCAGCGGATTAAAGAACAGAATATTAGTACCGTCCAGAGAATTGCCTACCTGTTGGGGGAAAATGCAGCAGAGACTGAAGAACTTCTTAACTCGATAATAGAATCACACAGATATGGTAACGACCAGTAATCCGAAATACCATGTTGAAATTGATGTTCAGCAACGGAAACCGAAGGGAGAAATAGCTTGTGGCGATACATTTCAATCTGATATTTTCAGGGAAGAGGGGCGAACAATTCTGATAATAAGTGATGGCATAGGGCATGGTATCAAAGCCAGTGTTTTGTCAACACTTACAGCAACTATGGCACTGAAATATGCCAGGTTTCATACCAAACCCGAAATATTTGCAAGAATAATAATGGAAGCCCTGCCTAAGAGTAGTGACGGAAAAGAAAGTTATGCTACCTTCACTATTATTGAGATTGAATCTGACGGGCATTTGAGAATTATTAATTATGAAAATCCTCCCGTTCTGATAATCATCAGAAATAAAGAGGTTTATAAACCTAAAGAATATGAACTTGAAGTAAGGGGCGCACAGAATGTCGGTAAACTGATGAGGTGTACAGAGTTTATTCCCCATAAAGAGGACAGGCTGGTATTCATTACCGATGGTATAGTGCAATCAGGGCTGGGAGGTAAAAGGTACCCGATGGGATGGGGTATGGAGAATATGATCAGGTTTACCCTTAACCAGGTAAACAGAATGCCTGACATCTCTGCCGCCAGGCTTGCAAAAAAAATTACCAACCAGGCAATTATGAACGACAACTTCGAGTTGAAAGATGATACCACATGCGGAGTTATCTATTTCAGAGAGCCAAGAAAGATGATGCTGATAACCGGGCCTCCGTTTTACAAGATCAAGGACTTTGATTTTGCAGGCCGTATAAAAAATTTTAATGGAAAAAAAATTATCTGCGGCGGAACAACAGCAGAGATTGTTGCAAGAGAACTGGATACAAAAGTTGAAATACACCATGCTGCCAAAATTCCAGGGGCACTGCCTCCTGCTGCCGAGATGGAAGGATTTGAGCTAGTTACCGAAGGGATCCTAACCCTGGGAAAAGTTGAAGAGATTCTTGAAAGCTACACCAGCGATGTACGGCTCCAGGACAGCCCTCCTGAAAAAGTGGTCAAGCTGCTGCTCAAACATGACAGCATAGAGATAATAGTGGGCACACGAATAAACTGGGCCCACCAGGATCCTGAGCAACCTATCGAATTGGAATTAAGAAAATTTGTAGTAAAACGAATAGTTAAACTACTGATCAACAAATATTTTAAACAGGTAACAATTGAGTACCTGTAATCATAAAAGTATTCAAATCATAGGGTACTTTTTGAAAACAGGTTCAGGTTTCATAAGAATATCAACATATTGCGCTCTCTTATATACATAGGGATCCGTCATACTTTTGCGGGAAAGAATGCCCCTGAAGCTATCAGTAGTTTTGTATCCTTTCCTGTCCATCCATTCGTTGAGTTCCCCAAGGATCTGCGAAATCACTGCCGGTTTATTTTTATAAACCGTACTAACTATCTGTACTGCATCGGCACCTGCCAGCAATGCCTTTATTACATCATTGGCTGTATAGATTCCGCGGTTTACACAGATACTGCCTTTAATGTTACCATAAAGCAATCCTGCAAAACGTAATGACACCATATAGTCTTTTGGATTGCTAAGCTCCCACGGAAAATAAAACTTTTCCTTTTCAATATCAATATCTGGCTGAAAAAACCGGTTAAAAAGAACGTAAGCATCAGCCCCCTCCTTATCCATACTGCTAATAAAATTAAGCAAATTGCTGTAGAACAGGCTGATCTTAACGCTGACGGGAATTTTAACTGCCTGTTTAACAGCTTTTACTATCTTCAACTGCTTCTCCTCAATTGAACTTCCTTTCATCTCGTAATAGCCGGGAACAGAATATAAATTAAGTTCTAAACCGTCAATACCTGTCTTCTCAAGCTCTCCGGCATACTCAACCCAGGTTGAATCGTAAATAGCATTCAAACTTGCAAACACAGGTACATCAACAGATTTTTTTAATTTCTCAAGATTGTAGAGATACTCCTTTGGCCCTCCATGCTCAAGATTAGGAAAAAGACTTTGCATCTCGGCATTTCGATATTCATACTCAGTAAGGTCTTCAGAGAGCTGAAGGTCTTCTAACTGAATTTGCTCTTCGAATAATGATTTATAGACAATTGCTCCTATTCCTGCATCTGCTATTTGCCTGACCAAATCAGGTTTGAGTATTAGATTACTTGCACCGAGAATAAGAGGATTTTTTAATTTTACACCCATGTAGGTAGTTGATAGATCTGCCATATTAATTGATTTTTTATGTTTATATTTCTTTATTTAGAGAACTAAATATACAGATATTTTGTTCATGACAAAACTATATATATAAAAAAAAGAGGCTGCCATTATCAGACAGCCTCTTTTTTTATATAATACAATTTTTATAATAAACTCAGTGTAACGGTTAATCCTGCCATTACAACTGAAACCATAGTCATAAGTTTAATAAGAATATTTAATGAAGGGCCTGAAGTATCTTTGAACGGGTCACCAACAGTATCACCAACTACAGCTGCTTTGTGAGCTGCTCCGCCTTTGCCACCGTATTCACCTTTTTCAATGAACTTCTTTGCATTATCCCAGGCACCACCAGCATTATTCATAAACACAGCAAGGGTAAAACCAGTTGTCAGGCCGCCGGCAAGAAGTCCGACAACCCCTGCAACTCCCATTGCAGCACCGACGATCACAGGAACAATAATAGCAACGAGAGAAGGCATTAACATCTCTCTTTGGGCACCTTTTGTTGAAATCTCAACACACTTAGCATATTCCGGTACTGCTTTGCCTTCCAATATACCTTTTATATCGCGGAACTGGCGCCTTACTTCATCAACCATGGCACCGGCAGCACGACCAACAGCCTTCATTGTCATTGCACTGAAAACAAATGCCATCATTGCACCGAGGAAAAGGCCTCCCAGGAATAGTGGGTTTAAAAGTGTAATATCATATGCTGCAGAAAAGTCACTAATGGAAGCTGTAGATATTTTCACTGCCTGCATACCTTCTTCAACAGCAGGCATTACATCATTATAAAACACATACGACCCTTTTGTAACAAATCCCTCTCCGGTCTTTGCTATCTTATCGAACCACAAACGCACCTCTTCCATATATGCAGAAATAAGGGCCATTGCTGTCAATGCAGCAGAACCAATTGCAAATCCTTTGCCCGTAGCGGCTGTTGTGTTTCCCAGCATATCAAGGGCATCTGTACGTTCACGAACCTGAGGATCAAGCTCAGACATTTCAGCATTACCACCTGCGTTATCTGCAATCGGGCCGAAAGCATCTGTTGCAAGTGTTATACCTAAAGTTGACAGCATACCAACTGCTGCAAATCCGATTCCATATACACCCATCGCAAAGTGTTGTGCGCCACCAGCTGCCCAGAAAGCACCCATAATGCCCAGCACAATGGTTACAACAGGGATCCAGGTTGAGAACATACCTACTGCAAGTCCGTCGATTATTGTTGTTGCAGGCCCCTGTAATGCCTGTTTGGCAATACCTTTGGTTGGCTTGTACTCATCTGAAGTGAAGTATTCAGTTGCCTGTCCGATGATAACACCGGCAGCCAGGCCAATAACAACTGCCCAGAAAACACCCCAGGTTACCCATCCGACAAAAGCCAGGCCAGTCATAGCAACAAGTACCAGTGCAGAGCTTCCCCCTGTACCCAGAAGAAGTGCATTCAGCAGATTCTTTTGTGTTGCTGACTCTTTTGCACGCACCATAAAAATACCTAAAATGGAAAGAATAATTCCTATTGCAGCCACTATCATTGGTGCAAGCACTGCCTTATAGGGATCCAGTCCGGCATCCCTTAACACAAGTGCCGGAAGTGAAGCCCCCAGTGCTGCAGTTGCAAGGATAGAACCTGCATAAGACTCATACAGGTCAGCGCCCATACCGGCAACATCACCAACATTGTCACCGACATTATCAGCAATAGTAGCAGGATTTCTTGGATCATCCTCAGGAATACCGGCTTCAACCTTACCAACCAGGTCAGCGCCGACATCTGCCGCTTTAGTATAAATACCACCTCCTACACGTGCAAAAAGAGCCTGTGTTGAGGCACCCATACCAAAGGTAAGCATGGTCACTGTGATCTCCACAAGTTTTGTCCTGGTACCGGCTTCATTCAAAACACCGTTAACTACATACTCAGGATGAGGATGAACAAAATTAAGTCCTAAAAAATGTACCCCTTCGGCCATATTAGCAGGGGTATAAACTAACTTGTCCAGAATTAAAAACCATGCTGCAATATCGAGCAGGGCAAATCCTACAACAACTAATCCCATTACAGCACCACTGCGGAATGCAATCTGCAATCCTTTATTGAGCGACTGTGATGCGCCATGTGCAGTACGTGCTGAAGCAAATGTGGCGGTTTTCATACCCAGGTAACCGCAAAGGCCGGAGAAAAATCCACCTGTAATAAATGCTACAGGTACAAATGGATTCTGCACATTGAAATAGGCCATGATAGTCAACAATACAAACAGAACGATAAAAACCATTATTACCACTCTGTATTGCCTGTTCAGATAAGCCATTGCACCTTCACGAACATATTGTGCAATCTCTTTCATACGATCAGTGCCTTCTGAATTCTTCATCATTGACTTGAAAAAATAAAATGCAAATGCAAGTGCCAAGACAGAGGCAATAGGAACTAAAAAGAAAATGTTGCTCATAAGAAATTAATTTTTATGTAACAATAGTTACGGTTTAGATCTTAAAATATTCTATGAACCAAATAGTTAATATCATTCAGTCCAATATTTAAATATATAAATATTTTTCAGTCGACAAAGATAAATTTAAAAATTAAAAGGCAGGGTTTATTACCCGATTATTTAAAAGAGGTTTGAAAATTTATTAATATTAGTGCTGGTCCTGCAAACAAATCAAGGCATGGCGTTTTCTTCCGTTCATCAAAATCAAAAGCGGTTTCTCAAATTCAACATGCTTGATAAATCCTGTATCATGTACTATCTTTTGTTCCTTAAGTTCATCCATATTCAATCGTGCTGTTTTGGAATTATGCGGAACTGAAAAATAACCCACATTCATGGAAGTAACATTATGAAAAAAGTGTGATCCCAATGAGGCATCAAGTGGAAAATCTGCCAATCCCATTTCAACAATAACCCTTGCCTTAGATATCTGCGCCCACCAAACAGGTATTCCGGTAAACGGATCCCGCGATCCCCACCTCCCGGGGCCAATAAGAATATACTCCTTGTTTTGTGATTCAAAATATCTGTTTATCTGATTTATCTCTTCTGTCATCTGCCTTGTTTTAGTTCTGTCAAACATACCGGGATCAGCATAAACCACGTCCCTGATGTTTTCAATTCTGCCATTTCCCATTCCCATTTCCGCATACATAAGTACACCTTCCCTGTCAATTGTCCCCAGGTCTATCTCAACCTGGTCTTCAATACGTATCAATGGTTTAATCTGTAACAGGTAAAAAGTCGGATATCCATTAGATGCGGGGTCTAATTCCAGGGCATATTCAATTTCAACTGGTGAACCCATAGCTTCTTTAAAGAGCTTAAGCATTAACTGCAATGTTTCGGCCAAAGGCAAATAATTATATTTCAATATATTGGCGAAATCTACAATCTTTGGTCCGCTTCCCATAATCCCAGGCACCAACTCGTCATTCTCAATACTGTAAGTCGAAGCAGCATGATCCAGGGTACCGTCAGATTCTGCTTCACTGATCCTGTATTTTCTGATTGCAGCATTTTCTCCTCCCTCCACTAGGTCAATATCCGGAGCTGAAAGATCCAATGCATAAAAATTCTTCTGTGAATCCCTGATAAGATCGCGTACTGATGTTGCATTCAAGCCTGGGTACTTCGGACAAAACCGATAAGAATTTTCACCTCCCACGACATACATGCCCAAACCTACGGCAGCCACAGAAAAGCCATCTTCGGGTTTCATATATGATATCGGATAATAATTATAAGACTGGGCTACCCCTGAAATGCCCGGATAATATTTCCCGTTGCGCTCCTGACCTACCAGTTCCTGAATCAGCACAGCCATCTCTTCCTCTTCTATTTTATAATATATTGCGTCAAAATATGCTTTTGCCGATTCGGTAAACACACTGGCATAGACCAGTTTAATGGCAGTTATCAGCTGTTCATACCTTACTTTGATATCAGGGTGATTATTGGGTATTATATATGTTGAATAAACACCTGAAAATGGTTGCAGCAATGAATCTTCAAACATACCGGACGACCTGACTGCCAAAGGCTTATTAATAATTTTGACAAATTCCATCAGACGGTATTTCAGCTTTTCATCAAAGTCTGCATCCAAAAAATACCCGCGTATTGTTTCATAATCACTGGTTGAATAAATTTTATCGTAAAGATTATTGATTTCAATAAACTTTCCGAATTCCAGCGAGCCAATCACTGTAGTTGCAGGTATACATATATTTAATCCAGGTACCAGCCTGGTAAAATCTATATTCTCAATAAAGTGGCACATGAATGCAATCCCCCGGCCTTTACCCCCCAGGGAGCCTTTCGACATTCGCACGATCAACCTGTTGGAATTAAGCAGGGAGGATTCAAAATTAACAATAGTACCTTTGAATTTTTCGAACCTGACTTCCTGAAAAATATTAAGACAAAATGTCCTCAAATCTTCAGGTGAATCAAAATCTTCTGTCTTAACTTCTCTCAACCTCTCTGCCATATTAATTTCACCCCGGGCCATAAGCCAGGTAGAAAAAGAGTTTCGTTCGCCATGATAGATGAGGGATTCAACCGGGATTTCCCTGAATTTTTCCTGAAATTCCTGTAGATTATCAGCTTTCGCGATCGGATTACCGTCTTCCCTTTTAAAAATAAAACTGCCAAATCCCAATCTCCTGTATAAAAAGTTGAGTATGTCCATTGACAAGCTCTCAGAATTTTTATTGATGAAATCAGCATTGATACTTTTTGCACGGTCCTCATTTGCAATATCATGCGATTGCAACAAAACCGGAACAGGGTACTTCAGGACACTGTTAGTGAATTTTAACAATTCTATACCTGCATCATTATCCTCTTTCCCGTCTTTAACAAATTTCACATCTGAAATAACGCATAGCATATATCGCCTGTAATGATTAATTATCTTTACGGCATCTTCATAATTATCAGCCAGGAGGACTTTCGGCCTTCCCCTCATCTTCAATATTTTATGAAGTTCATTTTTGGCATCTTCTTCTACAAGTATCTGTGTTTGGGTCATTACTGTGGAATAGAGCATAGGCAGATACCTTGAATAGTACTGAATACTGTCTTCTACCAGCAGTATAACACGAACATTTCCATTCTGTGTGTCACGGGCAACATTTTTCTTGTCTTCGACATATTTGATCATAGCCAGAAAAACATTGGAATTACCATTCCACACAAAAATGCGGTCGATAAAATCAAAATTTCTGCCCTCCGACTGAAAAAACTTGAGGTCTGCATTATTATTTGCTAATAGCAACAATGGTATGCGGGGATGCAAAGTTCCAATCTCCCTTGCTGTTTCAACAGCAGCAAATTTGTCAATCCCCGCCATTACAATTATCAGGTCAAAGTCCCGGTGTTCCAGGGTCAGTAAGGCATCCTCCCGGGAATTAACACTTGTAAACCTTGGCGCTGCAGACAGGTTCAGCTGAAGGTACTCTCCGAAAATCTTATCAGAAAACTGTCCTTCTCTGACTATAGCATAGGAATCATAAAGAGTCGCGATCAGAAGTACCTCTTTTATTTTGGTTGGCATCAACTCCTGAAAAATATCACGATCAGTTTTTTTCCTCTTATAAATGCCTGCCAAAGTTATTTTATCTATATCCATTCCAACTAAATTTAAATCCAAAAAAGATATTCTGACCGGTATTCCGGAGAAGATTTAAAAACTCTGTTCTTCTTATCCGTCAAGTTTATGAATTACAAGTCCTGAACGCAATTTAGGCTCAAACCATGTTGTTTTCGGAGGCATTATCTTGCCACAGTCAGCTATATTGATAAGTTGTTGCATTGACACCGGGAATAACGCAAAGGCAGCTTTCATTTCACCTGAATCGACACGTTTTTGCAACTCTCCCAGACCCCTTATGCCCCCTACAAAATCTATGCGTTTTGATGTACGAAGGTCGGTGATTCCCAGCAATGGCCCCAACACCTGCTCCGACAGGATGGTGACATCCAGCACACCCAAAGGGTCTGTATCATCGAATGTTCCCTGTCTGGAAGTAAGTCTATACCAATTACCCGAAAGGTACAGGCTGAACTCATGCAACCGGGCCGGTTTATAAATTTCAGTCCCGGCTCTCTCGACGGTAAATGATTTTTCGAGCGCAGATAAAAACCGGGCCTCAGAGAGTCCGTTAAGATCAGTCACCAACCGGTTGTAATCAATAATCCGGAGCTGATCATCAGGGAAGTGTACTGCCATAAAATAGTTATATTCTTCATTGCCTGTATGATCAGGATTAGCTGCTGCCCTCTCCGTACCTATCCGTGCAGCCGCTGCTGTCCTGTGATGTCCGTCTGCCACATAGGTAAAGGGGACCCTGTTGGCAAACAGCTCTTCTATCTGACCATTCTTTACTGGGTCGTTAACTACCCAGAAATGATGGCCAAAACCATCCTCTGCAACAAAATCATAATCTGCCTCTTTTTCACTGACCACACTTCTGACTATCTCATCAATTTCAGGAACTGCTTTATACGCAAAAAACACCGGTTCAATATTGGCATTCAGATAACGTGTCAGCGTCATCCGGTCTTCCTCTTTATCAGGACGGGTAAGTTCGTGTTTCCTGATTATTCCCTTTTCATAGTCAGAACAGGCTGCTGCCCCCACAATCCCGTATTGTGTCCTTCCATTCATTGTCTGGGCATAAATATAAAATTCAGGCTCTTCATCCTGCTTAAGCCATCCTTTTTGCTGAAACGCAATGAAATTTTCGAGAGCTTTATTATAAACCACTTCCGAATGAATATCTTTCACTTCGGGACACTCTATTTCAGCTCTTGTTATCCGGAGTAACGATTTTTCCTTTCCTCCGGCCATCTCTGCCGCTTCCCGCGAATTCATCACATCATAAGGAAGGCAGGCCAGTTCTTTTACTACATCTTTTGTTGGCCGCAGGCCTTTAAAAGGTTTTACTATTGCCATAATTCATTTTTTAATATATTAAAATGAGCAGTATTTTTGATTGGTTAATTTACCCGGAATGTACTATCACCGGTCTCAAAAAACTTTACAATTTGTTCAGCAGCTGCCAGTCCCGCTTTTGTATTGGCTTCTGCAGTCTGGGCACCCGCTTTTTTTGGTGTAAAGAAAAAACGCCCCGGAAATCTTTCATAAAAAATATTCTCATCGTCAGGTTTAATATCGGATAAATATTTAATAAATGGTTTCTCCTCCATTATCCTTATCAGGTCGGGTTCGTTTATTACCTCTTTCCGGGAAGTGTTTATCAATAAGGCATTGTCTTTAAGATTTTTCAGGACATCATAACTTACCGACCTGATATGTTCACCCCGGGCGGGCACATGGATTGAAACTATATCGCTCTTTTCATAAAGCTGCTCCAGCGATCCGGTTACTTTTAATCCGATAGCTGCGGCTGCACTTTTGCTATATCTGGTAAAAACAATAACCTTCATACCAAAAGACCTTGCTATCCTGAATACATTCCGGGCAACGTAACCAAAACCGTGAAGTCCCAGTGTACGGCCTCTTAACTCTCCTCCGGGCCTGCCGCTGAACATTTCCCTCAGTCCGAAAATAGCAAGTCCGATTGCAAGTTCTGCCACTGCATTGGCATTCTGACCGGGGGTGTTCATAACAACGATATTTTTTTGTGTGGCGGCACCAAGGTCAATGTTATCATAACCCGACCCTGCTCTCACCAGGATCTTCAAATGTTTTGATGCATCAATGACCTCCCTGTCAATTTTATCGCTCCTGACAATTAAAGCATCAACATCGGAAACTGCCTGCAAAAGGTCATTTCCGGACTGGTATCCTTCAAGCAGCCTTACTTCATAATTTTCACCTGCCTCTTTAAAAATCTTTTTGATCTTTTTTATTGCAGTTGTTACAAAAGGTTTTTCGGTTGCAATTAATACTTTCTTCATGACCTTAATTTGTTGTAGCGCTGATTTATTTCTGCACTACAACAAATATACATCTATACAGTATTCAATACTTCGTTAAAAACAAT
>LSQX01250847.1_pt1 | contig 28907 bp, 27 predicted proteins | sample 654561 | NCBI WGS metagenome assembly LSQX01 (sample SAMN04489861, study PRJNA283612) | anaerobic digester metagenome | isolation source: 4 biogas reactors fed with cattle manure at either 37C or 55C with and... | place: Denmark: Kongens Lyngby | collected 2014 | reverse complement strand
CTCTCCCAGCTGAGCTATATTCCCACGTCCGCGCCAATCAACGCGCTTTATCAGTATACAAAATCCTGAGCGTCCTGTCAATACGATAAAACAAAAAAAGTACGGCCATTATAAACCTAACCCGGCTTCTTTTCTGTGTTTTCAGGGCCTGCGGCCTTCTGGCCGACAATGTAAAACCCCGGTGAATGCGCCAAGATATAAGACGCGCCACCGGGGGAGTGAGGAACTTCCTGGAACGATTCCATCGACCTCTTACTCCTTTTCAAACATGTCCTTTCCCACACCGCAGTCGGGGCATACCCAGTCATCAGGAAGATCTTCAAATGATGTGCCGGGTTCTATCCCATTATCAGGATCCCCCGCTTCAGGATCATAAACATAACCGCAGACAGTACAAACCCATTTTTTCATACCCATGCTCCTTTCAGAATCAGCAATTTGACAGCAATATCCCATTAAGGAGTTCATCCTGTTAAAGATATTGCCTGGATATTGATTATATACCCTGTCGGAGAAAATAAAAACCACGGATGGATTAATTCTGTTTTGTCAATGTCAGATTGCTGCGTATGGGCAAAGTGATAAACTCATTTACGGCCATATGCACGCCTCGGGCAATAATATCGGCCATACGCATAACCAGTGACAGCCTCGTGCTCTGAAGCACCAGGAAGTCCATAAACCCGCCTGTGTTTACTATACCGGTGATATGCATATCCCCTACGGGCGGGAGATTCTTCTTCAGCCCCGCGCCTGGCTTTATGGGCCCGCGGCCTACAGATATACTGCCCACATGCTCAAGTATCCCCAGCGATGCGTCAATGGCCAGCATATAGGCGCAGGGATGCTGATAAGCCGTTTTAAACATCACTTCTTCCAGGTTTTTCGCATGGACCGGTTCTTCGAGGGTACCCAGCACATGGATACCGGGAAGCTTCCATTTACTGAGCATATCGCCCACCAGGGGTCCCAGCGAATCGCCGGTTGATCGGTCGGTGCCGATACACATCACCACAATGGGCCTTCTGCAATGGGGGTCTTTTTTATGTTTAAGGCCGTCGTCGGCCATCAGCTCAGACACGGCCCGGGCGACCTTGAACGCCGCAAATTTATCGTCAGACCTGAAATAGCCTTTCCCGTCCAAACTCACACGCAACTTTCCATTTTACTCAGTAAATTAGTATTCCCGCAGCTTGTCCCAATATACTAATCCAGATCCACTTTGGATCCTGTGTCGCAGCCGCGTGTATTTGAAGCGGCAGCGCCGGCTTTAGGAATAATTAGTGCCGTGTTTTCCCAAATAATGCGTTAGAGCGGACCAAAAGGCTTATCGATTCCACAATAATCGGCTATAATTCAACTATATTTTCATGGACAGTGATATCCGCTTGCGCTTCAAATCCACGTCAAGGACCCGCACCTTGACGATGTCACCCACCGAAACCACCTCCATGGGGTTGCGGACGAAGCGGTCTGACAATTCCGAGATATGGACCAATCCGTCCTGATGGACACCTATATCCACAAAAGCCCCGAAATCCACCACATTCCTCACCGTCCCGCTGAGTACCATTCCAGGCTTCAGATCCTTCATCTCCATGATATCCTCCGACATGAGCGGAGGCGGAAGTTCATCGCGGGGATCACGGCCAGGCTTCATCAGTTCCTTAATGATATCGGTCAGGGTGGGCACGCCAACCCCTATTCTCTCCGCAACCTTCTCTAAGCCTGTTTCGGACACTTTACTCTGAAGATCCCCAAGGCGTCTTTCAGCCACATCCTGCAGGGTATGTCCGGTGAGTTCAAGGAGCTTTTCGCAGCTCTCATAGGACTCGGGGTGGACCGAGGTATTATCCAGGATGTTCTCCCCGCCCGGTATCCTCAAAAAGCCGGCGCACTGCTCAAAGGTCTTTGCGCCCAGCTTTTTTACCTTCAAAAGCTCCTTCCTGCTTTTGAGGCTGCCGTTTTCCTCCCTCCAGGCGACTATGTTCCGGGCAATGGCGGCGTTTATTCCTGACACATAGGATAAAAGGGCGGCCGACGCGGTATTAAGGTCAACGCCCACGCTGTTGACACAGTCCTCAACAACACCTGCGAGGGCTTCTCCAAGCCTTTTCTGGTTCATATCGTGCTGGTATTGTCCTACCCCTATGGCCTTGGGATCGATCTTTACCAGCTCGGCCAGGGGATCCTGAAGCCGTCTGGCGATGGAGATGGCGCTTCTTACCGATACATCATAGTCCGGGAATTCCTCAGCGCCCAGTTTAGATGCCGAGTATACCGACGCTCCCGCCTCGTTTACCACCATGTATTTGACACCGCGTTCCATTTCCCGGATAACCCCGGCGGTAAATATCTCGGTCTCCCGTGAAGCCGTGCCGTTCCCTATGGCGATAACCTCTATGCCATACTTTTCAATCAGTGCCTTTACCATTTTCCCTGATTCTTCAGTCCGGCTCTGCGGCGGTGTGGGATAAATAACCCCTGTATGGAGTACCTTTCCGGTTTGATCCACCACCGCAAGTTTGACCCCGGTACGGTAAGCCGGGTCCAGACCCAGCACCACCCTGCCCCTCACCGGAGGCTGGAGCAGCAGGTTCCTCAAATTTTTGGCGAACACCTTGATGGCCTGCTCGGATGCCGTTTCTGTAAGGCCTGACCGTATTTCATTCTCAATGGACGGCTTGATCAGGCGCTGATAAGCGTCCTCCACCGCCTTTTCCACATAGGTTTTGAAAATCGAGGGTTCCTTCAATACCGACCGGTTTTTGAGCCAGTCCAGTATCCTTTCCTCCGGAGCCTCCAGTTTCACCGAAAGATACCCTTCCCGTTCGCCCCTGTTGATGGCAAGGACACGGTGAGGGGCTATCCTGGCAACAGGCTCTTTGAAGTCATAATACATCTGGTAGGGGGAATCCTCTTCCTTTTTCGCTGAAGTGACCATCACGCCTTCCCGGAAGGTCATTTCACGGATGGCCTTCCTGTACTCAGCGTTATCCGAGATCATCTCGGCTATGATGTCCAATGCGCCCAAAATGGCTTCTTCTGTGCTGTTTACACCCTTCTTTGCGTCAACATAGGGAGCGGCCACTTCAAATATATCGCCTGTTTTCAGGCTTTGGGCATATATTACCGCCGCCAGCGATTCAAGGCCTTTTTCCCGGGCGATGGACGCACGGGTCCGCCTTTTCGGTTTGAAAGGCCTGTATATGTCTTCTATCTCCTGGAGGGTTTCAGCCCTGTTCAATGCTTCGTTTATCTCCCCGGTCAGGTTGCCCTGCTCCCCGATGAGGCGCCGGACTTCCTCCCGGCGCTGTTCCAGGTTCCTCAGGTATGTGAGCCGGTCAAACAGCTCCCTGAGTAGCTGGTCATCCAGGCCGCCGGTTACCTCCTTCCGGTACCGGGCTATGAATGGAATTGTGTTACCGTCATCAATCAGCCTTACCGCGTTCTCCGCCTGGGATTTCTTAATTTTTAGCTCGTCAGCCAGCCTTGACAGGATATCAGCCATCACCGAACCCCTTTCTCTCTTGGGAAACATGTCTTTCAAACATTCTAAACCTGCGCATCGGGATTGTAAACATATTTTCCCCTTTACAAAGAACATATGTTCGTTTATAATGAAAATGCATCCCCCTGCCATTGCAGGAGGGCTTTTTGCGGACGTCACTGCAGAGGCTTTGCTGAGATTGCCACGCTAAGCGCGGCAATCTCGACAAAGTCATATGTAAAGACACACCCAGGCTGTCATTGCGAGCCCGGCAAAGCCGGGCGTGGCAATCTCTTCGTGAGCGGCTTTACGAGATTGCTTCGTCGGCCCGGCCTCCTCGCAATGACATATAATGCTGTCATTACGATGACAATATTGGTATTTAATCTCAAGACATAAAACCATCCCCTGTTCTACTGCGTTCTCTGTCTTGCCGCGGGAGGGATATTGATGAAGATTTGGATGAAAAGTGTGGATATGATTTGCCTTAGCAGTTGCGAGGGGGAAATCAGGCCCCTGAAGTTTCGCATTCGGGAAGATGCCGGCGAACCGCGCATCGTTAAGATAGACCGTATAATATCCAAAAAAGAGGAAAAGATCGCAGGCAACCGCATGCTGGTCTTTACCGTGCAAAGCGTGATGGACGGCATAGAGCGCGTCTACGAGATGAAGTACGAAATCCAGACTTCCCGCTGGTATCTATATAAACTGTAGGTCAGATAATGTTAAGGGTTATAAGTAAAAATGTAGGGTGTATGCTTTGCAGCAGCCTATTGACACCCGCCCGGAATCATCGTACAATAATACAAAATTATACAGGCAAAAGGCAGCGATTGGGAGGAGTAGGCATAATCCCGAGGCACAGAGAGGAAAGCGCTTGGTGGAAGCTTTCCGTGACGGATATGCTGAAGGTGTCCCATGAGCCGTGAACCCAAATCCGTATGCGGAGAGTAGGCTTCAACGGAGCATCCCACCGTTACAGGGGAGGCAGTATAAGGTTTGTAACCCGTACTGCAATGAGGCGTGTGCTTTTTGCACAAACACAGGTGGTACCGCGGAGCGCGTTTATAGCCTTCGTCCTATGAACAGGACGAAGGCTTTTTTAGTTGCCGCGGTAACCATAATTCCAGCCGAACCCGCCTGTTATCGCCGCGTTGACCAGGCAAGCCTGATCCCGGACAATCCAGGCTGCCATGATGCGAAAGCCTGTGAGGAGGTTGTGATATGCTGGGTAAAAAGTATGATTTTCGCAATGCGGAGAAAAAGCATATTAAAATGTGGATGGACGAAGGAATCTATCGCTTTGACCCCGACTCGCCCAGGGAGATCTATTCCATTGATACGCCACCCCCCACGGTAAGCGGAAATCTCCATATCGGCCACATATTTTCCTACACCCAGGCCGAAATGATCGCGAGGTTCCACAGGATGCAGGACAGGAATGTGTTCTACCCCATGGGTTTTGATGACAACGGCCTTCCCACCGAACGCCTGGTTGAAAAGGAAATCGGAATCCCGGCGAGCCGGCTCCCAAGGGAAGAATTCATCGGTCGGTGTATGGAAATCGTCGAGAAGTACGAGGCAGAATATAAAAATCTCTGGCAGTCGCTGGGGTTCAGCGTCGACTGGGACCTTTCCTACCAGACCATCAGTCCCGAAGTCAGAAGGATATCCCAGAGATCTTTTCTCCAGCTTGCCAGAACGGGCCGCGCTTACCTGGAGGAATCACCCGTGCTGTGGTGCACCACCTGTAAAACATCCATCTCCCAGGCCGAGCTGGATTCGGCAGAGGTTGAGACCCGCTATATTACCATCCCATTCATGGTTGAAGGAAAGGAGATCCCGGTTGCGACCACCCGGCCTGAGCTTCTCTATGGCTGTGCCGCCCTTTTTGTCCACCCGCAGGACAGCCGTTATACGGACATCACGGGCAAAATGGCCCGCGTGCCCATCTATGGCTTTGAGGTCCCCGTTATGGCAGATCCGGGGGCCAGCATGGAAAAGGGAACCGGGGCAGTTATGTGCTGCACCTTCGGGGATGCCGCAGATCTTGAATGGTACCACGAACACGGGCTGCCATACAAACAGGTCATCAGGCAGGATGACACCATCTCAGGTCATGTCCCCCATATAGGAGGAATGGAGGTTGAGGAAGCTCGCAGCCGCATTATAGGCCTGCTTAATGAGAACGGGCTTATAAGGAAAAACGAGGGCATCTCCCATTGTGTGTCGGTTCACGAACGCTGCGGGAAAAGCATAGAGATAATCCCTTCCAGGCAGTGGTTTATCCGCGTTATGGACCAGAAGAAGCGCCTTCTGGAGGCCGCGGACAAAATCCGGTGGTATCCGTCCTCCATGAAGACCCGCTACCAGGTATGGGTTGAAAACCTGAAATGGGACTGGTGCATATCGAGGCAGCGGTATTTTGGCATTCCATTCCCCCTGTGGTACTGCAAGGCATGCGGCTCGGCCATATTCGCGAGGGAGGAAGACCTGCCGGTTAGCCCGCTGGAAACCGCCCCGTCCCATCCCTGCGGCTGCGGATGCCATGAATATATCCCTGAGAGCGCCGTTATGGACACCTGGGCTACCTCGGCCCTGACCCCGCTTATCAATGCCAAATGGGGGGAGGAACAGGAAAACGGCAGGCTCATTCCCATGACCATGCGTACCCAGGCCCATGAAATTATACGGACATGGGCCTTCTACACCATAGCCAAAAGCCTGTTCCATACCGGCCGGATTCCCTGGAGGGATATCATGGTCTGTGGATTTGTCACAATTGGTGGGCAAAAAATCAGTAAATCCAAAAGCAATACGGGTAATTCGCCGGCTGAACTGATCGCGAGATACTCGGCGGACGGGCTCAGGTATTGGGCCACCAGCTGCAGGCTTGGAACCGATACCCAGTTCTCGGAAAACGAGCTCAGGGCTTCACAGAGATTCCTGACAAAGCTCTGGAACGCGGCCAGGTTCTGCTCCATCCACCTTGAGGATTACGTGCCGTCAGAGCCTGAATATCTGTTCCCCCTTGACGCATGGATCCTGGAAAGATGCCGGGAAACCACCATGAAGGCAAGGGCCTTGCTGACCCGCTACGAGGTCGGTGCCGCCAGGTCCGAGGTTGACATCCTTTTCTGGAAAGACTTTTGCGATAATTACCTTGAGCTTGTCAAGGACCGGCTGTACAAGCCCGAGGTCCATGGGGAAAAAGCGAGGTCCTCCGCGCAGTATGCCCTGTATTACGGCCTTTCGGCGATCCTGAAGCTGTACGCCATCTATGTTCCTTTCATCACCGAGGAAATCTGGCAGAGCTGCTTCAGGCGGCATGAGAAGGAGCGTTCCATCCACCAGGCGCTTTGGATGGAGGACAGCCGTCTTAACAGGGATCTGCTGGAATTCGGAGAGGCCGTAAAAGCTATCCTCAACGGGATCAGAAAGCATATATCGGAGCGCGGGCTCTCCCGGAAGACCGGGCTTGAACATCTATCCATCCGGCTGGAAAAGAGATTCATCCCCTGGTTCGACAGCAGTAAAAAGGATTTCATGGCCTGTTCCGGGGCAAAGGAGATCACCCTGCTGGAAGGGCCAGTATCGGTGGAAATCAAAGAATAATTAGAAAAGAAGCTTTCTCAAGACGTAAAAGAGGCTGTCTTAAGACAGCCTCCGTCTCATTTCAACCTATATCACCTGAAGGTCACGCCGCTTATCACGTCTTCAAGCTGCCTCGCTTCTTCCTCGCTGAAGCTTGAAAGGGCAAATAACACCGCAAAACCATCGTGCAAGAAGACACACAGGGTTTGGTTGATGTCAATGCCGGCGAATGTCTGCACTCCATTTACCCTTGCAACCTCTTTCCCATCAATATTGATGACTTCAACATCTTCGAAGGTCATATCCATACCCTGGGCTTTCATGCCTTGAATCTGTATATTAAGAAAACTTCTGGCATCCTTGATCAGGCTGGCATATTTGGAAATATTCTGGGCCATGATGTTTATATTCGGATTGGTTCCCTGGTAGGTAAACGGGTCGTTTACAGCGGCAAACAGCAACGGAATAATTTCTTGTGACTCCAGGATGGCTCTGGCATCCTCGAAGTCACTTTCCAAAAACTCCTCCGTTGTTTCCATGAGTTGAGCAAACTCTTCCCTGGAAGCGATATACCATCCCTCCGGTATGGCCATAGAAAAACCGAAGAATTCATTGGTATATGTGCTTCCTTCCACAGTTCCAAAAACATCGTCGGCATCCAGTTCGCCTACCGCTTCAGGGGTAGACACGGGAATATCAACATCCGGTGTTTCAGTAGCTTCAGGCGTGGCTGGCGGGGTTTCCTCCGGCTCTGGCGTTTCGGTTTTTTCGTCGCCGGTATCGGTTATATCCCCAGTAATATCCTCAGTTTTATCCGCCGGTTCCTCCTTTCTCCCGCAGCCGGCAAGGACCGAGGTCAGAAGGATAAATGCCAGAAGAAAGGCAAGGGCTCTTTTTGCTCTTTTCATCGATTATTCCTCCAATAACCAGAATCAAAACACTCATTTCCTCTGAAAGGAAATATCTTACCCCGATTCTCTTTGTTTTTATATTCTATAAATGAGATTATGACATAAGATTCAGTTGAAGGCAAGTTGATCAGGGATTGCCAGGCCGCAACCGGTTTCTTAAAATCCACCAATTTTCATTGGGACATATCGCAGATTTTGTGATAAATCTCTACAAAATCTTTCTCTATTGTTAAAATATCTCTACACATCTTGACATAAATTGACCAAAGCGTTAAAATTCAAACATATAATTTATTTCTGGGGGGGGATACTTAAAATGAAGGCAACAGGAATGATCCGAAGCCTTGACCAATTGGGAAGAATCGTAATTCCAATTGAACTTCGCAGAGTATTGGACATAGAGATCGGAGACGGCCTGGAATTTTATTCCGACGATGATTCTATCGTATTGAAGAAATACGAGCCGGCTTGCATCTTCTGCGACAACGCGCGTGACATCAGGCAGTATAAGGGCAAGAATATTTGCGGCGAATGTTACGATCTCCTGAAAGAAGAATTATAAGCAATTGGTCTCAATGAAGAAGGGAACGTACAGTTATGGAACTGTACGTTCTTTCTATAAATGCAGGGAACCGGAACGGCGCGGGGCCATTCCGGTTTGCGGCAACTGTCGGTTTATTTCTGTTTCTCATGCTTGAACGCAGTTTTAAATTTCAGGGTTTCACCCTTTTTAGACTTGTCGGTTGCGTAGGTTCTGGATATACCGCCGACGCTGGCGGGATTTTCATTTTCTCTTTTAAGTCTTGGTGTTTTTCGTATTAATTTTTCATTACACAATGCCGGAGTTTCAAAGGACAGTTTTCTATCCTGCGTGGGGATCATATTCCAGTTGCCAGAGTATGACATTGATTCCGTGGATTTAGTTACGATTAACGGTGTTGAAGTGACCGTAGGTGAAGATTACGTTGTTGACCTTGTAAATGGAACGGTTACTTTTGATTCGCCACCGTCTGAAAGCACAAATAGTGTTGAGGTTACATGGACGAAAGAAGATGAAGATTTAAGAAACCTTATCACAAACTGCCTTTATTACGGTGGTGTTTATTACGCTAGATTCTGGATATTCGGCAATCCAAACCATAAGAACACTCGATATTGTTCAGGCGTGACTATGGCCGGTGCAAGTGACCCTACATATTGGCCTATGTATACCGATTCAGATGTGGGCGAGTATGAGATAACCGATATCAAAACGCAGTACGACAAACAGCTTATATTCACAAGCGGGGATTCTTCTGGGGCTTCTGCATGGTATTCCACCAACGAGAACTATATAGACCCTAACAGCGGGATTCATCAGACAATCTTCCCGGTGTTCCCTATTAGTGCAAAAGTTGGCAACGTGGCAAAAGGACAAGTCCAGATCCTTTTAAACAGTCCTGTAACCATATGGAAAGGCGTATATAAGTGGGTATCAACCTATGTAATGAACGAGAAAAACGCCGAATGGCTATCTAAGCGTGTTCAGCGTGACCTTGACGATTTAGACCTCACCAAAGCTATTACATGGGATTGGGACGATAAAGGGCTGTATCTGATTTGCATTGATAAGCGGATTTGGGTTTATAACTACCGTGTAGATGCGTGGTACATACTCGATTTGCCACATCAACCGACTTGCTTTATGACGGTTGAGAAACAATTACATTTTGGCACAACAGACGGACAGATAATGAGGTTTGACGAGAGTTTACCTACCTTTGACGGTGAAGAAATAATTGCTACATGGGATATGGGCTATAACAATTTCGGTGCGGATTGGTTAAGAAAGTCTATTCAATTAATGTTTATTTCAATTCTTCCGCTAACTTCAACCCATGTTGACATTTATCTTTCAACCGACAGAAACGCCTCAATGAAGTTTATTAAGACCGTTTCATATGGTTTAAGCAATTTCGATACATGGGATTTCTTAAACTTTTCATTCCAAACTAACTTCAGCCCACAGCCAAAGAAAGTAAACTAAAAGCGAAGAAAATAGACTACATGAAAATACGGCTTGTTTGTGGCGGTTTAGATGGCGCGGTTGTTTTATCTATCACGCTCCCGACACGCACAGGCGGCTTAGTTAAAAACAGATAAAGGGGTGGTTTTATGGCAATGACACCATATACAGGCGAGGTCGAAACAATCGCAAAAATAGGAACGACACCACAAGAAAGAGGAATGGACACGCCTGTTTTTGAGGCTCAGTTTAGCAAGGATTTAAAGGAATTTGTAGAGTGGTTCAACGATACCCACAAGACGGAGTTTGATGCGCATCCGGCAGAGAATGTGACCGGAAGTAATGGAGCACATGGGTTAAAGATTGAAACAGGTCAGTTTACTCCATTTATAACAGGTGTATCAGGAATAGGAACGTTTGAAGCTGTATATTCTACCCAAAACGGACGGTATCAGAAAATCAGCAATCGTTATTTTTTTGATATTGATATGCAGTTATCCAGCTATACGGGAAAATTTAGTGGAGCATTTAGAATAGGGGGTTTGCCAGCTCCATTAGCCTTACAAAGTGCCGCCGGTATAACAACTATCGAAAACTACATATTCGATAGCAACGCTGAATTCCTTGCCTTGACCATAACCGGAACCACAATAGCAGTTAACCAAATACGTGACAACAACACAGTAGTTGGAACTACAACCGCAAACCTTGGACAGAATTTCCACATCAGGTGTTACGGTGAATACCTGGCCGCAGCATAATCCTTGATTAAATTTTACCATTCGAGGCAAAATGTAATTGGGGGTGTATTATGAGAAAAGCTGTCATAGGATTTATATTTGGGGCATTTTTAACCCTGTCAATTGGTGTTGCAGCAGTACCAGAGATCCTGTCAGCACGATTCACCGATGACTCGTTCATATACAACGGTCAGGAATACCCTATGAGGATAGCGGCCATAAAAGCCGCTGACGAGCAATGGGCATCCACCTATATCAAAGTGGCTGACATGGCCAAAGCACTGGGCGGCAGGGCTTACAGCACCGGTACACACATTGTAATTGAATCCGGCCCTGAATACGTTGCCCGTAACTGCAAGGATTCTTGCGTGATGATATACGCATACGCCGACAAGAAAATTCAAGGCTCCGGGTGGGTATATGATGGGTATATCGTGACCGCCAAGCACGTCATAGAAGGTGCAGAACGGATTGAGGTATTCCCCGATGATTCTATTTATGGCGGATATGCCACGGTAGAATATACCGATTCCGAACAGGATGTGGCAGTGCTAAAACTCGACCGTGACCTTGGGTTGCCATCCGTTACCCTTGGCGATTCGGACAAACTGGTGGAAGGGCAGAAACTGGTGGCGATAGCCAGCCCGGCGGGGGTTCAAAACACTATTGATGAATGCATCTATTCGGGTTCGGCATATACAAGCTCAGGGATGCTCATGGCGGTAACGGAAAACAACTTAATCGGCGGTTCATCCGGTGGGGCAATTTTCAACCTTAACGGTGAATTGGCGGCAATGAATATTAGGGGCAACGATGGGGGCAATTTTGCAATACCAATTAATCAAATCAAACCGATTTTAGAAAAACTCAAATAACCGAAGACCCTTGTAAGAAAGGCACCCCCAAAAGCGGGTGTCTTTTTTATATCTATTTTCAAGCGTCTGCGAAAGCGGGCGCTATTTTCATGCTCAAAGGAGATGAGAATATGGCATACTATGACCCTCGATATGGATGGGTGTCCCAGTTATCTGGACCGCCCACTCCTACGGCGGCGCAAGAAGTGGCGCAGGTGCCAACTGCCGTACAAATGGCACAGGAAGCGGCACAGCGATACCAGGGCTATGTGGCGTCACAGCAGGCTAAGACCCAGTCATCGCCCGCACCCTCCACGCCGTCAGTGTCGTCACAGCCTCCCGCGGTTATAAACTCGACGCCCACAACAGGCGGAACAGGACAAACCACTCCAAATGTAGACCCAATCGAAAGACAAGTGGCAGGAGTTGCTCAGACTCCAGAAGAACTCCCGCCCGAAACACCCGCCGACACTGGCCCGTCCGTGCGTGACTTGATTAACGAATACCTACAAGCCCAGCAGCGGGCGAGAATTGCCGCATTGGACAAGGCGTATCAGCAGGCGTTGGCCTCTCTCACAGAACAAGAAGCGGGGATAACGCCACAGTATTATGATGCACGAAATCGAGTTGCTGCACAATCTGATGTTGGGGCGTTGAACTTTGCACAGTACATGGCAAGTAGAGGCATTAGTGGTAGCGCAGCAGGAATGCCCGAGCCGCCTTTTTTGTGTATACGTAATCGATAACTCTGATGGTAAGGATCTCAGGGAATATGCGGAATACTATGTGGAGACAATGAAGGATCAGTACAGAAAAGAAGTCGCTATTGATGAGATCGTGGAAACAACCATAGCCGGTTTCACTGGTTACAGGGTTGAATACGAAAAGCCGAAAACGGGTGAATGGCAAGCCCACATCTTTTTCATGGTAGACGGGACGCTCCTGGGGGCCGCAGGCGCCTGTGCTATTGATGACCATGAAGGCTTTGAGGATATCGAGTACATTTTCGCTAGCCTCGAGTATTTGCCTTCGTATTGGCAGGAAACGCTCCCGATGTCAGCGATGCAAATGGCTGCGACCATAAAGGGGACGGTTTGGAGCCGTCCCTTATTCTATGCTGTACCTGCCGGAATAAATGATTTTCCCTGTTTTGTCCAGGATAAAGTATTTGAGACTGTCATATCTGTATGCCCGGGTATAGTCTTTGGTGAAATCCTCAACCTCATCATAAACCGCGTCGATAACAATATCGCCCGCGGTATTGATAAATCCCCATTTGCCTCCCGCATCCATCTTTGTCTGGACCGCCGCCAGGCCGTTGCAAAAATCCTTTGCCCACGTGAAACGGGGTTCTATAACAACTTTCCCTTCCTTGTTGATGTAGCCGTACAGGTTATCCTTTACGATGGCCGCCAGACCGTCGGAAAAGGTGCCAAAGACATGCTCTGCCGGGGCCAGGATATTCCCGCTCTTGTCTATTATGTATTTCCCGCCGTCTTTCTCACCATAGGCCACCCCTTCACCGAAGTCGCCGGCAAACTCATACTGGGGGGCGATAGCAATATCATAATCGACATTTATATACCCGAACAAATCATTCTGCCTGATCAGGGCCAATCCGTCCGAAAAACCGGAGCATATTTCAAATCCACCGGGAATAAAGACTTCTCCGCTGGTGTTTACAAAACCCTTCACCACTTCTTCACCCTGCTCGGTCCAGACCAATGCGCGACCTTCGGGGGTAAAGTTCTCCGCATAAAGGAACCTGGGGCTTACAATCTCTTTCCCGGTGGTGTCTATAAACCCCCACAGCGCTGCCCCGGTTTGCCAATCGCCCGTGCATACCGCCGCGCAGCCGTTGGCAAACTCACCGGCACCGGTATACCTGGGCGGGATGACAACCTGGTTCCTGGTATTTATATAACCATACAGCTCTCCGTCAGATATAATGGCCAGACCCTCGGAAAAATAGCCGGCATATGCGTAAACAGGCTCTATGATTACTTCGCCCTTAGGGTTGATATACCCCCATTTCCCGTCGGCTTCAAATGGCAGCAAAGTATCAGAAAAGTCCTGGGGCAGAACCGTATCCCCTGTATTCGGCTTTCCCGAGCAGGAGCCCAGGGCCAGGATCGCTGCCAGCAGGCAGAACAATACAAGAATTCTTTTACACATTGCCGTCTTTCCTCTTCTGTAAAAGCTGATGATATACACCATATTACATCATTGCCATGGTTTAATAAATACCGGTGTTATCCCCGTTACTGTTCAAATACAGCATCTCCCAAAACCTTTCCTATGGAATCATTTATAACCAGATCGGCGCGCCGGTCGTACGGGGTCGAGGATTTATTGATAAGGACGAGCTTATTACCGCCGTAGTAATCGATTAGCCCGGCTGCCGGGTATACGGCGAGGGAGGTGCCTCCGACAATCAGCATATCGGCCTTCCGGATATGCGCGGCAGCCTTTGACAAAACACTCATGTCCAGGCCTTCCTCATACAGGACAACATCAGGACGGACTATACCGCCGCATTTCCGGCATTTTGGAACTGTGTCTTGATAGTTAACCACGTACTCCAGGCCGTATTTCTCCCCGCATTTCATGCAATAGTTCCTGTGAACCGAGCCGTGGAGTTCCTGGACCTCGCGGCTTCCAGCCATTTGATGCAGGCCGTCGATGTTCTGTGTGACCACCGATTTCAAAATGTCTCTCTTCTCCAACTCGGCAAGCGCCAGGTGGGCACGGTTTGGTTTGGCATCGGCAAATATGAGGTTGCCCCTGTAATAATCGAAAAACTCCTCGGGATGCGCCATGAAAAAGGTATGGCTCAGAAGTTCTTCAGGGGAGCGTCGGTATTTTGTCAGGGTTTTGTATATCCCGTCCTCGCTCCTGAAGTCAGGAATATTGCTTTCGGTGGATACTCCCGCTCCGCCGAAAAATACCACATACACGCTGCTTTTGAGCATATCCTTTAGGATTCCTGTTTTCTCATCAGCCATCAAAATACCCCCATAAACCTTTGCCGTCGTGGTCCTCTATATATTATATCACTCTAAATCCCCGGCATTATGAATCGCAATTTAGCAAAAGGGCAAATTTAAAGGCATCGATAGATCGTTATCAATGCCCCCTTCTGTTACCATCCGGATTACCAGTTGCTCTGGCGCGGACCCTCCACCTCCTGGTCAAACCATTCCCTGCAGAGCAGGATGGCCTGCTCCTCGGGCATGGGCTTGCTGATATAATAGCCCTGAGCCCTGTGACACTTGTGCTTCATGAGATAGTCGATCTGCTCCTTTCTCTCGACACCTTCGGCTAAAACCACAAGACCCATTTTGCGTCCCATCATGACAATGGTGTCGATGAAGCTTTCTCCCATCCTTCCTGTTAAGAGGGCATCTATAAACGATTTGTCTATTTTCAGCGTGTTTATGGGAAGCTGTCCAAGGTAGCTCAGGGAGGAATATCCTTTGCCGAAATCATCCAGCGCAATCCTGACCCCGGCCTTCCGCAGCCTTAGAAGTCTTGCCCTTATGGTCTGGAATGACTCCATCAAAATTGACTCGGTGATCTCGAGTTCCACCTTCCTGGGCTTCAGCCCGGATTCCTCAATGGTATCCAGCACCATATCTACAAAATCATCCTGTAAAAGCTGCAGGATAGATACATTGATTGCTATCATAAGGTTACGGAAACCTATGTCATTGAGTTTCTTAAGGAACATACAGGCATTTCTGAGAACCCATTGACCGATGGGGACAATAAGATGGGTTTCCTCAGCGATACCGATAAAGTCCAGCGGCGGCACAAATCCCAATTCAGGGTTGTTCCAGCGGATCAGCGCCTCGAAGCCCGTGATTCTTCCTTCCAGAAGGTCAACCTGGGGCTGGTAATGCAGGAAGAACTCATTATTTGCCAATGCGCCCCTCAGATTCCTTTCTATCTTCATCCTCTTGTCAAATTCAACCTGCAGATCCCTGTTGTATATGTAGTACCGGTTCTTCCCCTTGGCTTTTGCCTTATACATGGCCAGGTCGGCATGCCGCAGAAGGTCCTCGGTGCTGGTTCCATGGTCCGGGTATATGGATATTCCGATGCTCACGGTAACGTATAATGTGCTTCCGGCTATGACAAAGGGTTTTTCAAAGCTGCGGATGATCTTGTCCGCAAAGGCCTCCACATCCTTCAGGCTCCTGGGGTCGGAATAGCATATGATAAACTCGTCGCCTCCAAGCCTGTAGATAGTCTGGTGCTTTTTCAGGATGGAAGACAGCCTCTTACCCATCCGGATTATGAGCTTGTCGCCATATGAGTGCCCCAGAGTATCATTGATAAACTTAAAATTATCGGAGTCGACATACAACAGGGCACATAGGCCGTCTTTTCTGGCCTTGATTACTTCCTGTATATGTTCAGTCAGGGACAGCCTGTTAGGAAGCCCTGTCAGCGAATCATGATAGGCATTCTGCCGGAGCTTTTCCTGTATGTCCTTCATTTCTTCATACTTGACGCTGAGCTCGCCCTGGGTCGCAAAGAGCTCCTCGTATGTGGCTTCCATCTCCCTGTAGCTTTCCTGGAGCTGCCTTTCAGCGGCCTTCAGCCTCCTGACATAGATCATCAGAACCACCAGCAAGGCTGAGAGAATTGTTATAACACCCACTCCAATCAAAACAAGCGTTTTGTATGTTTCAAAAAAGGAGAAGGGCTTATTGATGATTTCGCTGTTGTCGTCCACCCGGTCAATGGGGATTCCGAACCTGGACAACTGATTATAATCGTAAATGGCACTCACGGTCTTTTCGTCCGATATGGGGATGCTGGAGGCAGGTTCCCCGTCCATTATTCGCAGAGCTATGCTTGCCGCTATTTCTCCCTGCTTCCTGCCGCTTAACATGCTCCCCCCTATGGCGCCATGCCCGATGGTGAAATCATAAAGGTTGAAAACCGGGACCTTTGTCTGCTGGCTTATCATATGGCACAGCTGTTCGAAGCTCATTGTCCTTCCTTCCCTGTCGCCGTAGAAGGAAACGATGAAGATGGCACTGTCGGGCTCAGCATTGCTTACGGCCTCAAATACCTCTTCGTATGTCATGTTGTTGAGGCTGACGCCCTCTATGTCGGGCCTGAGCTTTTTCAGGGTAGAAATGGCCAGCTGTCCGGAGGACATGGCGCTTTCAGTATTGTCATAGACAAGATACATCTTTTTAAGATGAGGCATGGCTTCAACAGCCAGTTTGACAGTATCCCCCGGATCCACCTGTTCCAGGACACCGGTCACGTTTTCGTGTTGGTTGATAATGGTGGAAACTCCCATTTCATTGACACCGCAGAAAACTACCGGTGCGTCAGAAAACAGCTCCGCCCTGTGTTTCAGGGAAAACTCAAGGGCCGCGTCATCCGAGGTTATGATAACATCAATCCTGCGATCTTTATATTTATAGAAGTAATGGTCGTAGAGATAACTGAGGTTATCCTGGGAAGGGTAGTTTTTCCAATCCATGTATTCAACAGAGATATCCAATATGTATTCGGACATGTAGTCGGAGCTTTGAAGCGTGCTGAGGGCCCCATCAACAATCTCGCGTGTCCAGGTAAAACCCTCATGGTATGAATTCAGAATTAGAACATGCTTAGGCTTGTCTATTTGAAGTGCGCTTCCTGACACCGGCGTAATAAAGCCAAGTATTAAAATAAAAACAACAAACACTATCAAGCGTCTGCTTGCCTGTCTTAAAACCATATTATCACCAAAAACAGCTAATCGCAGTCACTACGCTTTATTAAACTGGCAGGATCATGCCATACGGATTTACACCGGGCAAATGATTATTACCACATGGTGGACCGATGAAACCAGTTAATTTATTACACCAATGTTGTATTTGTGTTTCTTCTCCAGTTTATCGGCCGCAGACCTTATGCCGTTGCTTTGCTGTTTTTCAGCATAAGCTCATTTATTTTTTTCACATATCCAAAAACATCAGTAACTGTCTGTACATGATAAGCAATGATAGTAGCGACATCTTCGGTTTTTGTAACTGTTTCCCTGGACAATGCAAATGTATTGCTGATGAGCCCGAATACCTCAGCCTTATTCTTTTTCATCTCTTCAAGCGATTCATTGACATGTTTTATCTCATCGGAAATTGAGAAGACTGCTTGCGCTATGCTTTCAAATGCCTTATCGGTCTCGGTGACAGAATGCCTCTGTTCATTTATGGCCTGGCTTAAAGAATCAAGAGATAAAGTAATTGTGTTATAATGATCACCTACACTGGCTATGAGGTCATAAATCCGCAATGCGCTCTCCTCACTTTGCATGGACAGCTTATTGAACTCATCGGCAACAACTGTGAAGCCTCTGCCGGCCTCTCCCGCCCTGGCCGCTTCAATGGAAGCATTGAGCGCCAATAGATTGGTCTGCCTGCTGATGGCAGTGATGGATCCGACAAACTCATGAATCTGGCTGATAATCTCTGAGAAGCTATTAATGGACGCAGATATCTCCTCAAACATCTGGTATGTCGCTTTGAACTTGTTCTGCAGCTCCTCAATAGATTTCAAACCTGAACCGCTTAATCGGTTGATGCTTGCCGAGCCTTCCAGGATCGAGCTATAGTTGTTATGTATAGCATCCAGGTGGTCCGATAAACCGTTTACCTTGGCCGTACATTCCTGCAGTTCGTCAGATTGCCTGTTAACCGGCTCGGATATCTCGTCAAGGCATTGAAAAACCCTGGCAATATCAGAAAAACTCTTGTCAGACAGATCGAACAGTTCCCCAAACAACTTGTCGATCTCTTGATGGGATAGGGTTAGTTCACTTACCAGGTTCTCATAATGCCTGATCAGATTTTCCACTTTGTTGACGATTTTCCCGTGACTCTTGCTGCTGCAGCGGTGTTTATATGAGGGGGATTGAGCCTCAATCAGGACAGATATCCCTTTATACAGGTTTTCGTTGGCTCTTTCATTTAAATAGAACATTACGCCGCTGACCACCAGGGAACATAACCCAACAGGAATAATCAAAGAATAGATCTGACTGATCAGACCTATAAGAACTCCCAGTACAATACCCGACAGCGCTGCAATGGCCGGGAGCTTTACAATACCGATAGTTTGAATGATTTTCTCCTTATTTTTCAACAAGGCTCTACCCCCTTCTCCTCTGTGCCCGGCACAGAATAAGCTGGTCTTTTACCGGGTGCTAAACACCAATAGTGGCCAGCCAGTCCAGAGCTTCCTCTCGGGTTCTGAAATGACCTATCTTGAGCTTTTGCGCTCCTGATGTATCATGATGCCGCTGTGCCTGGACCTTGATGGCTATGGCGCTGCCTACTACAAACGCGCAAGCTACCGCGCCGTTGGATTCAAACATTGGGTGCATGCTGGAAAAAGCCTTTGAAACCTCGGCATCTACAATAGGCGCCATCTTGGCCACATCACCCAGAAAAGCCCAGGGCTTACCCCCAAACTTCCTCACCAGTTCCAAAATGTCTTTCTTGTTTTGTTCCACCGCTTCAACGGTCCATACACCTGATGCGTCAGAAAGGATTACGTTTCTTCCCGGTACTATGCTCAAGATGCTGATTGGTTCGGTAGATCTGGAATTATCCATGACAAACCTCCTCTGCAATAGAATTATATGGTAAACCATATTTTGTTTACCCTTTTTTTGTCATGCTCAATCAGGTTTTACTTCAAATCCCTTAACAATAATTAGTTGCCTTTCTTGCGTCTTGCCGTAAAAGATACAAAAAGGACGGGAACGCTCTCCCGTCCTGCATCTCCGGTTCATCCTCCTTATCGCGCTTCTTGAAAACCCGGCTTGATAAAACGCGGTTATTCGATTATTTCGTATCCCCTCTGCCGGAAAGCCTCCTTAATCTCTTCCAGGTCAATCCCCTTCATGGCCGCTCCCTTCGGAATGGTCATATAGCGGCCGGCGGTATTCAGCATTGCCGGATTCGTTATGCTTTTAAAGCCCAGCTCTTTCATGATACCGATGATCTCAGGATCTTCCCTGCATAATTCATAAACGGTTTTTGAAAGCACGATCTGTTTTTCCATCTTCATTCTCCCCATGTTTATTATGCCCCGCCATGAAAAACCACAGCGCGCCTTAAGCCCTAAGGCAGTATGGTCGCCTTCTTAAAGGAGATCTTCCAGTTTGATCCCGGCGAAACATTATACGCCCTTGAAAATGAACCCTGGTTAATGGCCACAGCGATATAGTCAAGGGAATTCACATAAACCAGGGGCTCACCTATGTAAACATCCGCAAAGGACTTGGCAAACCGTATAATATTGCGGTAGACCTCCCGGGTGTCATTCATTATGGATATCTCCACCCTGCCGCCGTAGGGAACTCCCAGGGTCTTGAACTGCTCCTTGCTGATATTGGTCCAGAGGCTTCCAAACCGCACGTCAAGAATATCTATGGAGCCTGTAAGAGCATCCCCGTGGATTACAGGTTCTGTTACAGGAAGTTCCGCCACGCTGTTAACATCAATTACGGGTCCGATATCCTCAAAACCGATAAACCCCGCGGCCAGCCGGGCTCCGGCATAGGCATAGATATCCCTGCCGTGGAATGTATAGGAATCGCTAGAACTTGGCAGGCGGTTCTTTTCCTCGTCGATCTCCCTGGCCTCTGCCATGCCTATCATTCTTTTGACATGTGTCAGCGTTCCGTTATCTGGAGTGATTATGTAATGCCCGCTGTTGGTCCGCACAGCGATGCTCCTCCTGGTGGAGCCCACCCCTGGATCCACCACCGAAACGAATACTGAGTCCTTCGGCCAGTAGTTCACTGTCTGGATCAGGCGGTAGGACGCCTCCCAGATATTGTACTGGGGTATTTCATGGGTGAGGTCGGATATCTTCAGATCCGGGCATACCGAGTACGCCACTCCGTACATGGCGCTGACCGCCCCATCCGCTATGCCGAAGTCCGATTGAAAAATCAGCAGCCTGCTCATAATGACCTCCTTGCCTTCTATTCCCTCTTTTCAATTAAAACCGTCCAGTCGGGGCCATAATCCACATGCCAGGTTTCGCGGAAATTTCCCATGCATGTGGCGACAGCGATCCTCATAAGCTCATTTGTATAAATAACTGTTTCGCCTTTATTCACATAACCGAAAGACCTTGCAAAGAGGGCCTTTTCATGGTGGACCACGCTGCCCATGTGGCTGATGGTCATGTCCAGCATATCACCATACTCGAATCCGTTATCCAGGAATAAGCCTGCGGGAATATTGGTCCACATGTTCCCAAAATTGGGGTCGCAGATCTCAAAGATGCCTTGGGCCCGATTGCGGCTCACCTCAGGCTTGATAATGGGATGCGTCACGATCTCTTCCACCGGATAGCCTGGCCCCACTTCCTCATAGGCAATGATTCCGCTGGCGAGCCTCGCGGCACAGTATCCAAACAGGTCCCTGCCGTGGAAGACACTGGTACCCTCGCTGCCCTTAAGCCGGTTCCGGGTTTCATCTATCTCCCGCACCTCGTCAATGCCCATATATGCCTTTACATGGGTCAGAGAGCCGTTATCAGGGGTGACGACATAGTAATGGCCGCTTGTCCTGGCCACGCATGCCCGCCTGGAGGTTCCGACCCCGGGATCCACGACCGACACGAATATCGTGCCCTTCGGCCAGAAGCGCATAGTCTGGTACAGGCGGTAGGATGCGCTCCATGTGTCAAAACGCGGGATCTCATGGGTCCCATCAAAGATCTCCAGGCTGCGGTCCACCGACTTGACCACGCCATACATGGCGCAGACCGCTCCTTCTTTATAGGTAAAGTCTGTCTGGAATACAAGGATGGGTATTTCCATATCCATAAACCCCTTCTATATTAAACCAAAACGATTTGTCGCATGCCAAGCGCTTCTCTCACCAGGCGGCCAGCCGCGCCATGGCGGTTGCGTAAACCTCAAAAAGCTGCTTAAGCCTTTCAATTTCAACCCTCTCATCGGCCTGGTGAGCCAGTACCTGGTCACCCTCCCTGCCGGGGCCGAAGGCAACGCAGTTTTTAACGGCTTTACTGTACGTTACGCCGCCGCTTATGACGGGCTTCGCATCGGTATCCCCGCTGATCTCCCTGTAGGTGTCCAGCAGTATTTTAAGCCACGGGGAATCCTTGTCGGTCAAAGTAGGCTTGTCGTCATACTTCAGGGTCACCTTCAGAGGCTTCAGGGTTTCTTGGATCTTGCCTGTAAGTATATCGGCTGTTATCCCATACGGGTAGCGGCAGTCAATCTGGGCCGACACCGTGTTGTTCCGGATTTTAAGTATCCCCAGGTTCATGGTCAGTTTTCCCATGGGCTCTATATCGTAATCCAGGCCGGCTCCTCTGCCGTTGATGTCATGGAAGCAGTCATGCAGATGCTTCGCCAGGTTATCTTCAACTGCCAGGCTTATGATTTCCAAAAGACGCACCGTGGCGTTCTCCCCGGCTTCCGGCATTGACGCGTGGGCCTCTTTCCCGGACACCTGGATCCTGACCCTGTCTCCCTCATCTGATGCACTGCCCATATATTCCTTCTCCTTTAAAATCCTCTCATACTCGCCGGCGCCCGCGCCGTTCCTGACCAGCGCCCATGCCGCCGGGCTTACCACATTGCAATGCACCCCGCCGTCAAGGACCTCAATGGAGGTTTTCGCAACACCGTCCACCTCCCACATCAGAGCCCCCTTCTCGCCAAGGGTGTACGGGAACCTGCCGTCGGGTGTGAAGGCAAACGTGGGGTTTCCTGCCTTTTCGGTATAGTACCTGATGTCATTCATGGTACGCTCCTCGTCGCAGCCTGCCACCACACGGATCTCCCTTTTCAGGGGTATACGCTGGTCCCTGATGTATTTGAGCCCGTAATAGGTCAGAATTAACGGCCCTTTCATGTCATATGCTCCCCTGCCGTAAATCATCCCGTCACGCACTGCCCCGCTGAAGGGGTCCCCATGCCACCCGTTGCCGGGAGGCACCACGTCCAGGTGTGATATGACATCGATCCTTTCCCCGGAAATATTCCCGGGGATGCGGATGGCCAGGGCATGCCCGTCGAATTCCAAAACCTCAAAACCATCTGTCAGGGCTTTGTTCCTAAGCCATTCATATCCAGAGTAAACGCCCTTGCCATAAGGCATGCGCCGGGTCACCGTCGCGGCGTCGTAGACAGTGGGCATTCTTATCAGGTCCGATATGCTCCTTATTATATCAGGGTAATACTTTTCAAAACTCATGCGAACGGATACCACATCTTGATGGTCTGGGGCATAATGTTCTGCGTGATTATCCAATATGCGCAAAACAGCAATAGAATGATATGGATTGCCTTGAAGACCTTATCGGCTTTAAGCTCCTCATGCTCGCTGTAATATGTCCTGGTCTTTCCCCTGCCGAACCCCCTCAGGTCCATGGCGTTGGAAATATTGCCCACCCTGTCGAAGGAGGTGATGATCAGGGGAACCAGGATCAGTACATTCTGTTTAATACGGCTCATGAGGGAGGCCTTTTTGGGATCCAGCTCAACTCCTCTCGTCTGCAGGGATACTTTAATATTGTTAAAATCCCTCGCTATATCGGGGATGTACCTGAAGGCTATGGAGAATATGGTGCATATCTTGTAGGGCACCTTGATGGAATAAAGGCCCGCCGCCATCTCCGAAGGTGTTATGGACAGTATGAAAACAAGGGATACCATGAAGGAGGTAATCATTTTGATAAAGCGGACGCTAAGATACCAGAGGGTCTCGGCTGACAGGAACAGACGCCCGGTCAGGCTTAGCAGCACCGTGTTCCCTCCTCCGCACCAGTAAGAGCCGATGTCCGGGTCAGCCAGCCAGAAAAGCACAATATTGAGCAGGTTTACGGCCGCTATTACGATAATAAAGTACTTAACCCTCTTCCAGTTCGTCTTCAGCGATACAAGGCCAATGATGGTCAGTATGAGCAGCGGCATTATCAGCCGGATGTCAAATGACATGATGATATACACCAGGAGGATGATGAAGGTACGGACCTTTGTTTTTCCGGTCAGCCTGTGAAGGAAGGTGTCACCGGGGACAAGGTTAATCAGCAGCCGGTTTTCCATGGACCCTCACCATCCTTTCATAATTGATGAAGTGCTCGATATATGCCTCGGGCTCGAAACCCAGGCGCCTGGCAAGCGTATAGAGCGAGGTCTGCTTCAGGTTGGCCCGGTTTATGACCTCGTCATCGGACAGCACCTTGAAGACAGAATCATCGGCTACCACTTCCCCTTCAGCAAATACAACGGCACGGTCGGTGTACTGGATGGCAAGGTGCATGTCATGGGTAATGAACACAATGGTGATGCCGTATTCCCTGTTGAGTTCGTCCAAAAACTCCATAATCTCGGTGTAGTGGCGGAAATCCTGGCCGGCAGTCGGCTCGTCCAAAATGATTATGTCGGGCTGCAGGACCAGGATGGACGCGATAGTGACCCTCTTCTTCTGCCCGTAACTCACCGCTGAAACCGGCCAGTTTCGCATAGGCCAGAGCCCGCACATCTTTAGCGTCTTTTTGACAGCCTCATCCATCTCTTTCCTGCTCTTGCCCCTTAACAGCATGGCCAGTTCGACCTCGTCCTTGATAATATCCTTTACCAGCATCTGGTTCGGGTTTTGCATGACGTAACCGACTTTCTCGCCGATTTCCTTAATGGAAAGGCTCATGTAGTCAGCGCCGTTCATCAGGACACGGCCCTGCCGGGGCCTTTCTATGCCGCAGATCAGCTTCGCCATGGTGCTCTTGCCGGCCCCGTTCTTACCCACGAAGGCAACCTTTTCACCCTTTCTGATTGTAAAGGATACGTCCTTCAGGACCGGGGTCTTGCCGTAGGCAAAGGTGACATCCTCAACCCTTAAGATTTCCTCGCCGATCTTCGGGACATGCTTTTCGATCTCCATCAGATGCTGCTTTTTAAGCTTCTCTTCAAAGGGTGAAAGGTCCAACTGATGGATGTCCGACAGTTTCTGGCCGGGAGACATCCCGCACCCGGCATATTTCATGGCCATGATATACAGTGGCTCCCGGATGCCGTACCGTGTCAACAGGTCGGAAGCCAGAAGGCTGTCGGCATCGCCATCGTATACTATCCTTCCCTCGTTCATCAGCACGATCCTGTCCACGCGGCGGTGCAGAACATCCTCCAGGCGGTGCTCAATGATCACGATGGTTTTGTTCTGCTCCTTATGGATGCGGTCGATAAGTTCCACGGCGGTCATTCCCGTCCTGGGATCAAGAGACGCCAGGGGCTCGTCGAAAATCAGAAGCTCAACATCCCCATGCAGAACGCCAGCCAGGGCAACCTTTTGCTTTTGCCCGCCCGACAGGTCGTAAGGCACATGCATGAGGAAATCTTCCATACCCACAATCCTGGCAGCCTGGTCAACCATCGGCAGCATTTCTTTCCGCGGCACGCTCTGGTTTTCAAGCGCGAAGGCGATGTCTTCCCCCACGCTCAGGCCCACGAATTGGGCGTCTGAATCCTGGAGAACGGTTCCTACAACCTTGCTCAGTGCAAAAATGCTGGCATCTTTGGTTTCCATGCCAGCAACTTTGCATGAGCCTGTGATAACCCCATCGTATGAAAAAGGATTTAAACCATTGATGCAATTTGCCAGCGTTGACTTTCCACTCCCACTGGGACCAAGGATTAATACCTTTTCTCCCTTATTGATGGTGAGGTTGATGTCATGAAGTGTTGCACTTGTCTGTGACTTATATTTGAATCCAAAATTCTTAAATTCTACAATGGGCGTACTCATTTATGTATATTACTCTTCTATGTATATTACTCTTCCTTTTCTTCTTCCATTACGAGGTTTGTACTGCGTGCGCTACGCCGTGCAAGGGCATACAGGATCGGAATACCAATGATCACCAATACGGCTGTGTTGGCCAAACCGCCTGCAAAGGCCTGAAGGAAAGTGATTGTCAGTTCGCCGCCATAGAAAGCAACGGTTAATAAGGGGGTGATGACACCGAATGCGAGCGCATTGCCTACAACACATGTTATGGCATAGATGACAGCATGAACGGGCTTAAAGATACCTTCGTTGATTTTGGCACCATAGAAAGGTAACAGACCAATGATAAAGCCCAATACGCCGTTACCCACCGACCAGTCGAACCAGAAACCCCAGCCGCCGATCAGATCTGCAATGGTATTGCCCACAAAGCAGGTAATGAATGCCGGAACAGGACCGAACATAGAGCCCACTATGACAGGAACAATCATGGCAGTTGTCAGTCTGGTGTTGGTGAAAACCGGAATTCCGCCAAAATTCATCAGAACACCAAAAAGTGCCGCACCGATAGCGATTGCAACAACTGTCTTGGTATTCCATACACCAAGCAATGTTTTGAGAACCTTTTTCATCTTTGACCCTCCAATTCCAAAGTTTTTATTATGCACATAACTCGCAGAAGCGAATTAATGGCTGGTTTGAGGCCGAATTAATAATAATCTATAAACGCCTGAATGCCTGTATGGGCTCTTTGTTCTTGATTTACCTCCAATATTACATTTTTCTTTCAATTAGTCAATAGATATTCATCAGAATACACTAATTAACGAGCCTTACAACGGTAATTTGTTCCATCCATGGCTTCCAACCACGGTTGGGGAGAGGCCACGGTCTCAATAAAAACGATTCTTATGTCAGATTTCCTAAAAATCTGAGCCTTTTTTTATTGACATTTATGCATCTTATGCATATGCTTAAGTCAAAGCATTTTTAAACTCTTCAGTAATCTGTAAATCATATTTAATGATAGAGGCGCGGTCCTTACGAGTAATCTGTCATATATGGCCTGGCACCCGGACAGATGAAAAGAATGATCGCCGAGGTTTCGGTGTCCTGCCAGGAGCGCCGATGCCGGGCTGTTGCAGAATATGCAGCAGACTGTCACTTTTTAGTGGAGAGCTATCATGTCGACTAATCATGAAGCACTCGTGCCTCATGTTTTTTTATATAGCGATAATAATCATAATTCAGGGAGGTAGGTTATGAAACCGAGAAGACTGCTCTTATTTCTGCTAGTCCTTACAGTTGTACTTATCTTTCTCGCGCTGCCTGTCTTTGCCGATGGCTCCGGAGAAGAACACCAGAGCTTTGTCCACGGAACATTTTGGGCTCTTCTTCCACCGATTATAGCCATTGTTCTGGCATTGATCACGAAGGAAGTATACAGCTCCCTCTTCATAGGGATTTTGAGTGCCGCTTTACTGTATGCTAACTTCAGACCAGTGAATGCTTTCACCACCATGTTCACTGACGGCTTCATATCATCCCTTGCCGATGGCTGGAATGTGGGCATCCTGATTTTCCTGGTGGTTCTGGGAATCATCGTATGCCTGATGAACAAGGCCGGCGGATCAGCTGCCTACGGAGAATGGGCCAGCAAAAGAATTAAAACCCGGAAAGGCGCCATTTTGGCTACATTTGGGCTTGGAGTCCTGATTTTTGTGGATGACTATTTCAACTGTCTGACTGTTGGAAATGTAATGAGACCCATCACCGACAAGCATAAAATCTCACGTGCCAAATTGGCTTATCTGGTTGATGCCACTGCCGCCCCCATATGCATGATAGCACCCATCTCCTCCTGGGCCGCCGCTGTAGTGGGTGTGGTTGAAGGCTACGACGGTTTTGAACTCTTTGTCCGTGCAATTCCATACAATCTTTACTCACTTCTGACCATTGCCATGATTATATTCATCGCTTTGGTAGGAATTGATTATGGACCCATGAGAAAACACGAAGAAAATGCCTTAAAGGGTGACCTTTACACAACACCTGACCGTCCCTTCGAGGATCAGGAAAACCAGGTCCATTCCGGCAAGGGAAAGGTAAGGGATCTGGTTCTTCCGGTAGCTATTCTGATTGTTCTCTGTGTAGTGGGTATGCTATTTACTGGCGGCTTCTTTGAGGGTGAGACCATTCAGAGCGCTTTCGCCAACAGCGATGCTTCTCTCGGTCTGTCTCTGGGATCAACTCTGGCACTGATTATCGTTATCATTTATTTCCTCGCCCGCAGGGTGCTTTCCTTCAATGAGTGCATGGAATGCTTGCCCAATGGCTTCAAAGCCATGGTACCCGCCATACTCATTCTGACCTTTGCCTGGACCCTGAGCGGGCTTACAAGTCTCCTGGGCGCAGGTGAATTTGTAAGCGGTGTCTTCAGTGGCAGTGCAGCAACGGTATTTTTGCCGGCAATCGTGTTTATTGTAGCCGCTGGAATGTCCTTTGCCACCGGCACCTCCTGGGGTACCTTCGGAATACTTCTTCCCCTCGTGGTAGGCGTCTTCAGTAATGCCAGCCAGACACCTGAACTGCTGATTATAAGCATATCCGCCTGCCTTGCCGGTGCAGTGTTCGGAGACCATTGTTCGCCTATCTCCGATACAACCATCATGTCATCTACTGGAGCCATGTGCAACCATATCAATCATGTCTCCACCCAGCTTCCCTATGCAATAACTGTGGCTGCGGTCTCCTTTGTGGGCTACATTCTGGCAGGACTTGTCCAGTCCGCCTGGGTTATTCTCCCTGCCTCCATCGCAGTCTTGTTTGCAGTGCTATACATAATCAAGCTGACCACCAGGAATAAGGTCAGAGCTTAGACAGAGTTCTGACCTATCGCTCATTCAGTAACTATTACAAATGGTCAGTAGCCCCATTCAAAAAGAGGTATCCATCATGGATGCCTCTTTTTTGCATAAATTAATTCAGTATTTCACGAAAATCAGTGTCCTGTAGAAACCAACCCTTTACCATATTACTTCCTGTGCTTTTTACCAAGCCTTTGAGCGCCAAGTCTCGATATGGCCCAGATAACGCCTGCTATTCCCAACACCGGGATAACGGATGGTGGATCCATGATGGCTGCAATAAACCCGAAAATAATGATCACTATCCAAAAGTATCCGCGACTGCCCAAAGCCCCGCCTTTTTTAGCCGGCTGATGCTCTGATGTGAGCTCACAGTATGGACAGGAATCGTAATAATAGTTTCTGCCGCAACGCTCGCAACGGCGCATAGAAATTCACCCCTGTTTACCAGGACACCCCTTTAGGGCCCCTGCTCAAACCTGCTCCTTATTGTTAGTTCTTATCTTTGATTTCATCAAAAGAAGAACCGGTTATCTCTGTAAGCCGGTCTTGATATAGCCTACCTCCGCTGACTATATTATAGCATTTTTATTGGCTGCTTTCTGCCCCGGGCAAATTTGAGATTCAGCGCTGCCGGTTTGACCCCCCGTTATTGG
>LSQX01248940.1_pt1 | contig 28910 bp, 25 predicted proteins | sample 654561 | NCBI WGS metagenome assembly LSQX01 (sample SAMN04489861, study PRJNA283612) | anaerobic digester metagenome | isolation source: 4 biogas reactors fed with cattle manure at either 37C or 55C with and... | place: Denmark: Kongens Lyngby | collected 2014 | reverse complement strand
AGATGTGTATAAGAGACAGTCTGCTGCCAGAATGCATGAACGTTCAGCATGCTGAGTCCGTTATCTACGCTGGCCATGACCAGGGCCCCTATGAGTGCCCCCGGAATGCTGCCCACGCCTCCGGCTAGGCTTGTGCCGCCGATGACGCAGGCGGCAATGGCATTTAGCTCAAATTGGTTGCCGGCGTTGGCTGTAGCCGCGTTCAATCGGGCAGTCAAGATCACTCCTGCTAAGCCCGCCAGTGCTCCAATGAGGGCGTAGATCTGGATGATTACCCGCCGAACATTGAGTCCTGAAAGGCGGGCGGCCTCCAGATTGCCGCCGATGGCGCATGTATACCGGCCAAGCTGCGTACGCCGGTAAACAAAGGCGCAAACTACTGCAATGATGATCAAGAAGACTACCGGCAGCGGTACGCCTCGATAGCGCTGCATAATCATCACAAACAGCACAGCCAAGGCGGAATAGATGCAGGCTATGCCGATATCCATCCAAAAAGGCCTTACCGAAAGGTTGTATTTTAGCTTATTTTTCCGGACGCTGAAAAAATAGGCAAAAATACCGGCTACTAGTATTATCGCAAGAATTATGCCGGCGGTAAAGCCCAAATACGATTGACCTAAAGCCCGGAAGCTGGGATCCATAGGCCCGATATTGACTCCCCTTGTAATTCCCAGAATGGTACCCCGAAAGATGAGAAGACCTCCTAAGGTAACGATAAAGGCCGGTACCTGTCCATAGGCTATCCAGCAGCCCTGCCAGATGCCGATAACTAGGCCGAGCACGACAGCGGTAACCACAGCTATAATGGTTGTTATATATCCCGGCTCCAGCCATTCAACTCCCCACCTCGCCCCTAGGGCCGGTAGCCACTGGATCTGCATCATTGCTGCTGTCGCTCCGGTCAACCCGCATAGTGCACCGACCGAAAGGTCGATATGGCCCGCGGTAATGACAAACACCATGCCCATAGCCAGGTAACCGTTAATAGCAGTTTGCCGAAATAAGTTCGAGAGGTTTCTAGGCTCTAGGAAAGTGCCCCCAGTGGCGATGGCTAAAGCGATCCAGATTGCCAGCAGGGCAAAGACCATCGTATAGGGGCGCAGATTATCTCGAAATGCCCTTGTGCTGATCTCTTTACCAATAGATAATCTGACCTCCGGCTGTGCCATGTTATCACCGCTCCTATCACGTTCTTACCGGCCTTGCTCCCATGGTTGCAAGGGCCATAATCGTCTCTGCATCGGCCTCAGCGCCGTCAAGTATCCCAGCGACTGTGCCGGCATGCATCACCAAAATGCGGTCACTCATCCCTAGGATTTCGGGTAGTTCGGAAGAAACCATTACGATGGCCATCCCCCTGGCCGCCAGCAGGTCCATAATTTCGTATATCTGATACTTAGTACCCACATCTATTCCCCGGGTCGGTTCATCCATCAAGAGGATGCGGGGATTGGTCATGAGCCACTTGGCAATGGACACCTTCTGCTGATTTCCTCCGCTTAAGGTATCTACCGCAGCCTCCAGGGAGGGAATGCGGATATTCAGCTCATCGACAAATTGTTGGGTAGAGGAAAGCTCCAGTCCATGGTCAACTACGGGACCGCTGCTTAGGCGGGGTAGGGAAGGCAGTGAAATATTGCTGGTCACAGAATGCATGGGGATAAGGCCGGTGAGCTTTCTATCTTCTGTTACCAAGCCCATCCCTAAAGCAATAGCATCCCGAGAGGAACGGATGGTGCACGGCTCCCCATCTATTTCTATAGACCCGGTGATGTCGACGCCGTATTCTCCAAATAGACTCTGCAGTAGTTCCGTGCGGCCTGATCCCATCAATCCCGATATGCCCAGGATCTCACCGCTTCTTGCTTCAAAGGAAACATCTTTGACAGCATACAGCTCCCTGTTTTCCGGATCCCGTACCGTCCAGTTCTTAACCCGCAGCATCACCCGGCCTGGTTTGCGGGTCTTGGGGGGGAACCTGCCGGCGGGAGGCCTGCCTACCATCATGGCGATTACCTTTTCTTCAGTTAGGTCCTCCGTCTTTTCCGTCCCGATTATCCTTCCATCCCGCATGACGGTGATCCGGTCTGCGATCTCAAAGAGCTCCCTTAACTTGTGGGAAATATAGATACAGGTGACGCCCCGGGCTCTTAGCTCCCGCAGTGTCTGCATCAGCCGGGCGATCTCCGCCTCATTGAGGGCAGAAGTGGGCTCATCGAGAATGAGAAGGCGTACGTGGCCCCGCAGGGCCTTGGCAATCTCCACCATCTGCTGCTGCCCGATCCCCAAACTGCTGATCAAAGCGGTCTCAGGAACATCAAGCCCTACCCGGTCAAGGAGCGCCCGGGTATCGCTGTATAGGCGCATATCATTCACGAGCCCGAACCGCGCCGGCTCTGAACCTAGAAAAATATTCCCGGCCACAGTCATCTGCTTTACCAAGGCTAGTTCTTGGTGGATAATCCTAATGCCCTTAGCCTCTGAATCACGGACGCCGGTAAGGCGAAGGGGCTCCCCTTGGTAAATCAGCTCTCCTTCATAAGTCCCATAGGGGTAGGTGCCGCTTAAGATCTTCATCAAGGTAGACTTACCGGCACCGTTCTCACCGCATAATCCGAGGATTTCTCCAGTTCTAACCTCTAGAGAGACTCCATCTAGTGCCCTCGTACCCGGAAAATCCTTGGTCACATTGCGGATCTCAAGTAAAATATCATCAGGTGGCAATGCCCGTCTCCTCCATTTCCAAAGGGCAGCTTCTCCATCTGCTGCAGCTAAAGCTCTAGGGGTGTACCCCCCAAGCGGCTGGTGCTTAGGGGGCGCTCCCCTTTAGTCATGGAATAGGGTTACTGCTTATCGGGCCACTGGTCCCTGGGAATATTGCGGTAGACATCCTCTAGGCTGTGGAAACCGCCCAGTACGATGACCTCGTAGAGGTTATCTTTCGTTACAGGTATCACATCAACGAATATGGCATCCTGTTCGATGCCTTTGGCTTCGTTGACATACTTGCCGTTGATCATATGCTCGATGGAGTTGCCCCGGGCTAACTCTACGGCAGCTATCATAGCTGTATCAGCGAGGATGCGGACATCTTTGAACACGGTCACCGTCTGGGTTCCCTCCGCCACCCGCTGACAGGCTACCAGGTCAGCATCCTGGCCGCAGGTAGGTACCTTACCGGCTAGGCCCTGCTCCTGGAGCGCTTGCACAGCGCCGCCGGCTGTGCCGTCATTGGCACAGATAACAGCATCGATTTGATTGGAATGGGCAGTTAGCGCATTTTCCACGTGCTTCAGGGCTTCTTCTGGACTCCAGGCATCGCACCACTGCTCGCCTAACAGCTCAATATCGCCGCTGTCAATCAAGGGCTGCAGTACCTGGAACTGTCCCTTTCGAATCAGATAGGCATTGTCATCGGTAGGTGAGCCGCCCACCCAGAAATACCGTCCCTTGGGAACTTGTTCAACAACCGCCTTGGCCATTTCATAACCAACCCTGACACTGTCAAAAGATACGTATATGGCCTCCGGATGATAAATGGCAACATCATAGGCAATACACGGTATCCCTTCACTGGCAGCCATCTCTACTCCGGTGGCCGCAACATCGCTGTTTCTGGCAATAATGATCAAGGCATCGACGCCCCGGGCAATGAGATTTTCAATCTGTGAGTTTTGCACAAACTCGTCGTTGTTGGCATCGGTGAATACAACCTCAACGCCTAACTCTTCGCCTTTCTCCTTGAGGAGTATCTGTTCACGGGCCCAGCGCTCTTCGGAAAGGCTGCGAATGGAAACACCGATGGTAATATCACGGGCAAAGGCAGGTACCGCACTTACAACAGCCAAGGACACCAGTAACACAAGCACTACACCCACAACCAACCTGGTGTTTTTCATCCCTCATCCTCCCTTGTAGTCTCAACCTCTTAGCTCGTCTTGCTATCCCCACAGTCTTTCACCCGATGACAACTGGATTCCACAATGTTCATACCTCAGCCGCCTTCCGCCAGCAATCACTCCTTTCATGCGACGTGTAGGCTAGGTTCTCGCGAGTGGGGGAGTGCGTTGCCCCCGTAAAACCTGGCATGTCAGCCGCTTTGTCTGCAGACTATTCTGTAATTTCTCGGCATTATGCGAATTTCCTTTAAAATTTCCTGGCTCCTGTTTTTTGGACCCTTCCTTGGTTGCCGGGCAATGTTCATTCTTTGACAGCCCCAGTCCTGAATATCTGCAGGGTCTAGATGAGCTCAGGGTTTATGCGGGAATCCCGCTAGAGGCTGTCTAGGCATAAAAGAGAGGAACCATTGGGCTCAGTGGGGTCTTGTGTAGACAAGAGATTCCGGACTGGACTCAGAATGAGTCGGCAACATGAGTCGGCAACGAGGGTCCAAGGGAGAGAGACGATATGAGGACAATGAGCAAACAGGGCATCGAACCACCGGATCTTTCGAGCAGGGAAAGCCGGCCTGGTTGATGCCCTGAGAGTGATTCACTCATCAGCAATGATGAGATCCTCTGGGTCCTTGCATGTGCTTGCCAATGGGATTGATCTAGTCTGGTGCAGGATGCTGCTGAATACTACTCCATATACTCAAGCAACACATCGCGGGTAATCTCCCCAATGGTCTCTGCTATCTTAACCGGAATGGACTGCAGGGTGGGGAGGGTAATCACCCGGCTGCAGACATCCTCTGTTACTGGACACTCGAACGGGCCCTCCAGATGGGCAAACACTGGGCTGGCGTAGAGGGGCCTTGGATAAGCTACTCCCACCGGTACCCGTTCTTCCCGGAGGTGCTGGACGATCTCATCCCTACGCTCGGCAAGCCGGCGGGGGAGGAGGAATGAGTAAACATGAAAGACGCTCCAGACATCGGGGTTTTCGCCGGGGAGCTGTAAGTCTAGATCAGACAGTGCCTTGGTGTAAATGGCAGCTCTTTCCCGGCGCATCTCATTGAACTTATCTAGTTTCTTTATCTGGACCACCCCAAGGGCAGCCTGCAGTGCCGGCATCCGGTAGTTGAATCCCAAGCGCTTGATGATTCCCCAATTTTCCTCACCTTGGTGGCGAATCATGCGGCAGAGCTGAGCCAGCCTTTCATTTCCGGTGGTTATCATCCCGCCTTCGCCGGTGGTCATGTTTTTCGATTCGTAAAAACTAAAACAAGTAAGATCTGCCAGGTTTCCTACCCGCGCGCCTTTGTACTTGGCTCCATGGGCTTGGCAAGCATCCTCGATCAATACCAGACTATGCTCGGCAGCCAATTCCCGCAGCGGATCCAGGTCGGCGGGATGCCCGAACATATCTACTGCCAAGATAGCCTTGGTCTTGGGAGTGATCTTGCGGGCAGCATCCTCCACTGATATACAGAAGGTTTGGGGGTCAATATCGGTAAAGACGGGGACAGCCTGCTGCTGCAGAATAGGACCCACGGTGCCGATGAAAGTAAAGGCCGGCACAATAACTTCGTCTCCCAGACCGATTCCGGCAGCTGCAAGGGCTGTATGTAGGGCAGCTGTACCGGAATTTACGGCAATAGCAGCGGTAGCCTCCACGTAGGCAGCGAAGGCATCCTCGAACTCTGTCACCAGGCTACTGCTAAACTGGGTCAGTCGCCCACTTCGAACAACCTCGCTTACCATTTCCACCTCGGCCTCATCAAACAGCGGACCAAAACGCAGGCCCTCCGGCAGTCGCTTGCTATGTTTTTTCATACCGGTACCTCCTATAAACACAGCCTGTCCCCGCCAGGCTGCGGCACTGCCGCCAGCTTCCTGCCGGGGAAGTATTGGATTTAGTATTTCTTTCTATACTGCAATCTACATCCCTGTTTGTTCTTGGTGACTTGGCCCGGGTAGTGAAGCAGGAAAACACTGGGCTTTATGTTAACCCTCTCGGTATAATGGATATAAATGGCTACAAGGGGTAGCTGCTCTAGAACTTATACTTAGCTAGAAGAGGTGGGGGAGATCAAAAGTGATGTGGAAAGATAAATACAAGATCGGAGTCGAGCTGATTGATCACCAGCACCAGGAGCTTTTCGGTCGGGTATCCAACTTCCTGCAGGCTGTTCAGAGTGAGGGGCAGTGGGAAGAGAAACTGGAGCATGTAAAGTCCACCATGGAGTTTATGCAGAACTATGTGGTGGAACATTTTGAGGCTGAGGAGCAGTTTCAACGGGAGATCAACTTCCCGGAGTATGAGAACCATAAGCAAGTCCACGATGACTTCAAAGCCACGGTCAACGACTATGCTCAAACCTTTGCTCAAGAGGGTTACAGCCAGGAGCTGGTGCAGGAATTTGGTGCCAAGCTGATGACGTGGCTGATCATGCATGTAGCAGCTGCTGACCAAAGGATTGGGGCGTTTGTCCGGAAACAAGGAGGCACATATTCATGAAGGCTGCATACATCCAACCATTTTATAAGGCGACTAGAGACGTCTTTCGGATTATGATGGACGTTGAAGTAAAAAGGGGCGAACTGAGATTAGCGCAAGACTTGATCCCCAGCAAAGAGGCCAATGTGATTATCGGCACCACAGGAGACTTATCCGGCTCAATTCTGTATAGTTTCCCCAAGGATATGACCCTAACCATGGTCAAGATTATGTCGGGAATGGAGTTAAAGGAACTAGATGGCTTTGTTCTGTCCGCCTTGGGAGAGGTGGCCAATATTATCAGCGGGAATGCTATGACGTACTTGAATTCCGAGAATTACAGGTGCGATATTTCCCCTCCACACGTAATGCTTGGAGCAACGCATACCTTGTCGATGGCAACCGATGTCGTGCTGGTGATCCCTATGATGTCGACCATCGGCGACTTTGACATCAACGTCTCCCTTAGGGAAACAAATAAGTAGCTTAAGTCCCACCCCCTCGAAACTCTGGGGGGGGCGTAATTTTCCCTGGGTCAGCAAGGCATACTTCTAACAGGATTTTTTCCCCGTGAAGGGAAATTGTAAAAAAGATCCAGATTAGTTGTCAAGCACCAAGGATTGAGTGGGGTGGTACCATGGCAGCACTTGAAGAGATCATGACCTGGACTTTTGTGCGGGAGACGGAGGTTCCGCCGGAGGTAAACGAAATCCTAGTGGATGGGGAGGAGCCGCAGGCGGCGTATAAGACTTTACGGGATGTGGCTGTTATTACCAACAAGCGGATTATTATAGCTGACCGGCAGGGGCTCCGGGGCAAGAAGGTAGAGGTCTATACCATACCGTTTAGGTCCATCGTGATGTACTCCAGTGAGAACGCCCATGGTATCTTGGATTTTAATGCAGAGTTGGAGCTTTGGACACGGGTGGGAAGGTTTAAGCTTAATCTGCAGAAAGGGATAGACATTCGGAAAATTGACCGACTGATAGGCCAGTACATACTGTAAGTCAAAGATGGGGGCATAGGGGTTTGTCAGGGTAGAACCCTGATACTTATAAAAACCGGGAGGGGAGACAATGGCCATAAAAGTTGGTATTCAGCTGTATTCGGTACGGAATTCTCTCATGAAGGACCCCTTTGGGACCTTGGAAAAGCTAGCAGAGATAGGGTATAAGTACCTAGAAGCAGCCAACCACGATACAACAAAGGATCCTGGAGTAGGATTTGGACTCTCTGCCGATGAGATGAAAAAGACTCTGGAGCGTTTGGGACTATCCATTGTGGGGTGTCACGTCAATCCATTGGATCCGGAGAAGTTGGGGCCGGTGTTGGACTATCACGCGGAGCTTGGGAATCCTCAAATTGGCTGTGCTATCGAATTCTTCCCGTACAACGATGTGGATTATGTCCTGAGGAAATGCGAACTCTTCAACCGGATCGGTGAGATGTGCCGGGAACGGGGGATGCGGTTCTATTACCACAACCACTACCAGGAGTTTCAGACCTTTGGAGATAAGACCGTCTATGACATCATCATGGAGAATACCGATCCCAACCTGGTGTTCATCGAGATGGACACATACTGGATCATGCGGGGCGGTCAGGATGCAGTGGAGCTCATCAAGAAATACAAGGACCGGTTAGTGCTTCTTCATCAGAAGGACTTCCCAAAGGATGCTCCGCAGCCCCTTAATATGTTTGACGGTATTCTGAACAAAGCAGCGAACATCAACATGGATGTGTTTGCAGCCACCATCAACCCCATCTGCTTTACCGAAATCGGTACCGGCGTGCTGCCGATACAGGATATCATTAATGCGGGAGCAGAAGCTCCTAATTTGGAGTACATCATCCTCGAGCAGGATGCTACCCAGCTGGGTGAGATTGAATCCATCCAAACCAGCATGGAAGCCTTTCGTAAGTTCTCAGGGATAGCTTGGGAGTAGGGTGGCGGTAGAGCCTCAGTAGACGGTATACTGCGGGAGAAAGCCCGGGTTGTAGGTGCTGCAGCACCTTGTGACCCGGGCTGTTTTGTTGTCGGATCTTGAAACATCTCCAGAGTGACTAAGGATGCAGGTCTTACTGGTTGCCACCTCAACCTTTTATGCTGGTGACTAGTTGATGATACTTCCTAGTCAGTTTCGTAAGACCGTTAACCGGAAGCTTTATCTTTGACGATCGACTGAGGTAAAGCGGAAGAAGCTGGAAGAGCAGTTCCGGAGCGTTATCTTTTAGGATTGACTACTAGGCCTGGTAAACTAAAGTGGGCATCAAAAGCGAATACACTGGTGATGTTCAGCCGACGACATATGGACCAGCTGGTACAATCGGTAAAGGAAACATCTTGATCGTGGTACTTAACAAACATCTCCCAGGCTTCTGTGGCGATCGGCTCATCCACCCATTGTACGCTTAACAGATTCATTTCCTGGGCTTCGTCAAAAGCCTGTTTAGCCCGAAGAGCGGTCTTGACACCGGCATCATAGCGCAGCCGGGTAAAGGTTTCGTCGAGCACATAGTCGCTTGTGACTAATGGTATCTGTCGGGATCTCAAGAACTGATAGTAGGAAGCCGCCTCCTGATGATACTGATCGTTTCTTAGAACCAGTGCTAGCCAACCGCTGGTATCAACAAATACTGCCCTCACTTGTCCTCATCCTTGTAAAGATAATAGTCATGTCGTTTGGCGCTGTCGGGATATTTGCTCATGCCAGATCCTATGATCTCCGCCAAGGGATCCTGCTTTGCCGCCTTTTCCTTTTCTCTTGTCACGTAATCGGATAGGGCCTCTCGAATGATAGCAGCTTCGCTGGTTCCCCTCATCATCGCCAGAGTCTTTAAATCTTCATTTTGCTCTGGGGTTAGGTAAATTTGCTTTCTGATCTTACTGGGCACCATATTACCAGCCTCCATCACATTTCTAATATACATCATAAAGCAATATACATCATAATGCAACTAGGTGGTGGATAATGCAGAATATTTGACCGTAGAATGCCCATAGGAGGGTTTACATAGGGCAAAATACCACAATCTAAAATAGCAGAGACCGATAGGTTGAGCCCACCGGTTTCTCTGCTCATCTTCATAGATCACTTACCACGGCAGTTTAGCCTGCTTAACGTCCATTCTGTGCCGCATTTTTAATATGCAGTATATTCCAATTTCCACCATATAACAACTATAGTGCTTATTAATTCAAACAGGTAAATGGAAATATCAGAGGGAAAAATCCCCTGGGCCAGAATACCAGGAATGGACGATAAGGAAGGGGAGGGGGTCTTGCTTCAGTGACTGGAAAAGAACGGATAGGTCGGATCTTGGAGAGAAAGCCTGTTGACCGCATCGGGTTGTTTGAGCACTTTTGGGGTGACACCCAGAATAAGTGGAGCCGGGAGGGATACATTCGTTCAGATGAAGATTTGGCTGACCATTTCGGTTTTGATATAAGCCTGTGCTGGCCTTTTGATCTTACTGCCGACTTGGATTTTGAGCCTGAGGTCCTGGAAGAGACAGAAGAGACTATCTTGGTTCGAGATGGAAACGGTGCAGTGCTCAGGAGGCATAAACTTCATGACAGCACACCGGAGCATGTGGATTTCCTAGTGAAAGACAGAAGGGGATGGGAGGAGCACATTAAGCCCTTATTGACTCCCGACCCCAGGCGGATCGATTTTGAAGCGTACCGGAAGGCCAAGGAGAAGGCCGATGAGGAGAATCGGTTCTTTGTCTGGGCCGGCGTGAATGTCTTCGAATCTATCCACCCTGTATGCGGCCACGAATATATGTTGATGGGTATGGCACTAGATCCCGAGTGGGTCAAGGATATGGTTAATACCTACTCACAGCTGATTATAGAGCTTCAGGAGATCTTGTTTGCCCAGGCGGGATACCCTGACGGCATTTGGTTCTATGAAGATATGGGATTTAAAGGGCGGCCCTTTATGTCTCCGGCGATGTACAAAGAGATCATTCAACCTGCCCACCAGCGGACCATCGATTTTGCCCACAGCCGCGGTCTGCCTGTGATCATGCATTCCTGCGGCATGGTTGAGCCGCTTGTGCCAGGGATGCTGGCTGCCGGCATCGACTGTCTGCAGGTTATTGAAGTAAAGGCGGGGATGGATCTCATTAAGTTATACAAGGACTACGGCGATCGGCTTTCATTCATGGGCGGCATCGATGTGCGGGTTCTATATTCCAATGATCGGCAGAAGATTGATCAAGAACTGCTGCAGAAAGTCCCTATTGTAAAGGGCCGCTATGGATATGTACTCCACAGCGATCATTCCATTCCCGATACAGTTGACTATGAGACCTACAGATATTTCGTCGATAGGGGGCTTAATAGCCATGACCAAGGAAGGGAACTTGACAAACATTTAACAGAGGTGGTCAAACAGGCTTTCGAAGCCTTTGAAAATGCCTTTGAGTGCCAATACTCGTTAGCTAGGTTGGGCGTAGGGCGCATTCGCTTTGAGCCCGCTTTCGAGAAGGCCGTTCTTCATTCCATGACACTACAGCCTGAAATAGAAATGATTTCTAAAGATATATCAGACACAAGTGGATTAACCTTTGGAGGTGCAAGCCTAGGCGGCCTTGTCGGAGCAATGTTTGGACCTGTGGGAATGATTGTAGGAGGCATAGCCGGTTATATTCTGGGCGGGGCCTTTTCCCAAGACCTTCCAACTCTACGGGCACAAGGGATGGAGAGTGTGCAGACTAAGGTTGATTCATATATTCAGCAAACCCTGATTCCACTAATCGATCACATGCTGGACAAGCGCAGGGATGAGTTGGAGGATACTCTTTTCGAGGCAATGAATCAGTATCTGGTTCAGTATGAAAAGACGGTACAGGGATTGATAAAGCAGCACGAGGAGAAGAAGCAGGAAGTGAAAAGGTATATTGCTTCGGCCCAAGACTTGATCGCGGAGCTTGGCGGAAGAAGTGCCCGGCTAATTGAGCTTAGAAATGCCCTTGAGCTCGGGAGTGAGAACATTTCATAATAATGAGTTATACAGCCGGCCTTAAGTACATGGTTCTTCAATAATTATGTCGTAGCGTTCAAAGTATAGGGTATATTGAACACCTCTGGAGAACGCTGCGGAGCCGGCTACCTGAACCCATAAGAAGACGAAAACTGCCGTCTAAAATGGCCTTCCCCCTAAGGAGAAGGCTATTTATGATGATTGGCCGCGAGACATAAGGAATATGCTTTTCACACGACGGCCATCAACTTGTCTGACCTCAGCAGTTCAATACATTTTTCTACAACAGCGGGGTCGTATTTCCAACCGGCTTCCTGTGAGAGCAAGTCAATAACTTGATCAAGAGACATTCCTTTGTCAGAGGAGAACGGATATAGCATAGTATCTACTGAATCTGCGACACGAATGATCCGGCTGAGCAGCGGTATTTGCTCTTCCTTTAGCTTATCGGGATAGCCGGAACCATCATAATGCTCATGATGATGCCGAATTATGGGCGCCAGCAGCTCTAAAGCCGGTATAGCCTGGACTAAGGTGGCGCCGTAAATGCAGTGTAACTGCACCTGCATCTTTTCTTCCTGAGTAAGCGAGTTCCCATTGTTGAGCAGGGAAAGGTCTAGCTCCAACCATCCTAAGTCATGGAGCAAAGCGGCATGATCTAGCAGCATCAGCTGCTTGTCTGGCAGGTTCATCGCAGCGCCCAGTAGTTCTGCAGAGCTTGCAACTCGTAACGAATGTCGTAAGAGGGCTTCACTCTTCGCCTTTAATAGATTGCGGAGTGTAGCAATTGAGTATTTTACATCCGGTCCATCAAGACTGTGGTCTGGTAATTGCCGTCCCTTTGATGCAGAATTCCCCCAGAGTCTAAGTTGCTGCCTGTTGACCAGCGCAATGATGGCAGCTGAAGTCTTGGGACTAACCGACAGGAAACTCACTCCAGTAAACCAACTTCCATCATGGTCTTGGCGCTGCCAGACAACCTCTCCTTCACAAGTAAACGGCTTGTCTATGCCGCGAAAATCAATTCTGATGATGCTGTTTAGGGGCACTAAATATTGTCAAGTATCGTTTGAGATTCTGGGGATTGTGGAGACGATGGATCTAAAGTGATGGGGCGCGGATGCTGGGGAAGCTCATCGGAATGGTTTGTGCTATCGGCCGAGGTCTTGTGCTGCATTCGAATTAGGATAGCTGGAGATTGTATTCGGCAGCTTGCTTTCATCTTATAGCGGACCAAGCTGTCATCTGCTAGACCAAGGGCCTGTCTTAAGAGAGACCCTAGGAAAGAGTTGATGCAGAGCCAGATGCTTCGCTATACTCCTTGGCCAAGGAGATTATCCTGTTGGCCTCTAGGGTGACTCTCTCGGGGTATTCGGCTCCATGTCTCATTCTGGCGATGAGCCTCAGGGTCATGGCTAAGGCTATCAAGGGCTCGTAGGATGAAGCAATCCAATCATATGTAACGCTATCTTTAGCGGGATAAAAAATGGTCATGACTATCTGGGCTAGGCGTTCCTTACCTTTAGGTGTCAGGGAGAATGTGGGTTGGTCAGCCCTTTGCCCATGGGAACTGCGTTCAATCCACCCCCGTTCCTCCATCTTGCGCAAAGCGTAGTGTAAGGTTGTCTTGGGAACACTTAGTTCTTGAGAGATGCTGGCTAGCGTATTTGAAACTGAGGCCCCCAGATGAGTCAGAACGAGAACATCGGTCATCGTCAATTTGCTTGCTACCCTTGAAAGTTCGTTTTCTATCTCACGGCAAGTAAAGTGAGCGTGGAGTACAATCTCAAGTATTAATGGGGCGATAAAGTGCATAAGATCTGGGGTTATCGACGGCTCCTTCTCTTGGTCTAGCGCATTCTCCAAGCTAAAGTTTTGCCTAGGATCATCCAACAGAAACCCCTCCTAGTATTTTTTTTGTCAGTGCGATCTCGTCTTCTCTAAGCTGACGCCGATTACCTTGCTAAACATAGGGGCACATGTGGTTATCGTCGCCCAGGCAAAGCCAGCGACAGAGCCGTTCACTGCTGCCACAACGACAATCTCGCGGCTCTTTGCAAGCTCATTTAGTATGTGCCGCGTGCCTACATTAACACCATTAAACTCAAGGTTCATCGCCGCAAGCTCATCTGCATCGTGCATATCAGCAATCCTCACCTCTATACTAAGAGGTTCATCCTTTGCATCCTTCAAAACGGGCTTTGACATAGCCATCCTCCTCAGCGATGCGAGGTCTCGTTGATAGGGATGTATTCATTGCAGCAGCAGTTTTCCCATCGCTAAATTTGATATGCTATACTGTTGTTTAGTTGTCCCCTCAAGGTGTATAGGGATATCCAAAGGGAATTAATATAGATTAACGGAGGCTGGTTATGAAACCTCAGTTGGAATGTCTTCAGTGCTCAATAAGGCAGGCTTTGGAAGCTGCCGAGCTGGCCGGTGCTGATCTAGAGCTGAAAAAGGAAATCGCCGTTGAAACTCTCAAGCTTCTCTTGGAGTATGATTCCTACGGAAGCCCTGCAGAGCTTTCTGGAGGAGTTCATGCATTGGCTAGAAGGCTCACAGGAAATACAGATCCTTACAAGAAACTCAAGGAAGCTACCATTCGCATTGCCCGGGAAGTCTATCCGGCGGTGGCAAGGGGCATTAAGGGGCAAGAGGATCGAATGCTCTATGCCCTTGAGGTATCTGCGGTTGGTAACGTGATTGATGCAGGGGTCTACGGAGATTTGAGGGATGTAGATCTGGAGGCTATCCTGCAAGAGGAGCTGACCAAAGGATTTGCTGTATGTGACATCGATGCCATGCGGCATGATTTGTCAGATGCCAGAAGTGTTGTGATTGTCGGGGATAATGCAGGGGAAACAGTCTTTGACCGGCTAATGATCTCTGAGATTAAGAATATGGTCGGAGACGGGGTCAAAGTGTTCTATGGAGTTCGCAATATCCCCACGATCAATGACGCTACAGTGGAGGATGCCGTTGCATCCGGTCTTGACCAGGAGGCAGCTGTAATGTCCACAGGCTGCGATGAGCCGGGATTAGTCCTCGAAAAGGCAGACCCAGACTTTGTAGAGCTCTACATGGAGGCAGATGTTGTCATCAGCAAGGGTCAAGGTAATTACGAGGCCCTCAGTAATTATAGGGGTCGTGCAGTTTATTTTCTCCTCAAGGCAAAATGTGAGCCGGTGGCCAGGGATCTTGGTGTTGAGGTGGGAGATTATGTATTCATCCGAAAGTGAGCCGTAGAAGGAACTGTGAGGCTCCCGAACGAAATTATACCAGGCAGGCATTATAAATCCCATATGAAAGGTGGAACGAGAAAGCATGAAAAGAAAACTGAGAAGCTGGAGTCTACCGCTAATCTGCCTGGTCGTCCTAGTTATGTTCCAGGCTGTAGCGGCAGCAAGTGAACATCCGCTGTTGGAAGCGGCCAAAGGAGAAGGCAAGGTCCAGTATTATGCAAACATCACAGGAATTGAGCCGGTTATGGAAGCCTTCCAGTCCCAGTACGGTATACCGGCAGAGTACACCCGTGTCTCTACCTCTGTATATGTCCCCACAGTACTGACTGAGTTCCAGGCAGGCCGGTTGGGTGCAGATGTTCTTCAGGGTCCACTGCCGATACTGCAGATTCTCAAGGATGCCGGTGTCTTGGCCGAGTATGTCTCACCCCAGAGTGAGCAGTATCCCGAGTGGTCTAAGGATCCCGATGGTGTAATCCAGCAGTTCGGTATCGAGGCTGTGGGTATTATCTACAACGCCGAGCTGGTTGATCCCAAGGATGTACCAACATCATATCGGGAGCTTGCTGACCCTAAGTGGCGGGATAAGATCGTTATGCCTGACCCCATCACCCATGCCACCACCATTACCTGGTTGGTGGGTCTCAAGGAGCATGTATTCGGCAGCGAAGCTGAATGGATGGACTTCTTGCGGGGCCTAGCAGCCAATAGACCCATGTTCGTGGCCTCTTTCGGACCAACGCCTGGTCCCATCGAGACAGGAGAGAAGGTTATCGGCATCTCCATGCCCAAGTACATAGTCACCAAGGCACCAGCTCCCCTCGACTGGGCCAGACTCGACGGCGAGCCCCTCATGGGTTCTGCTAGGGGCATAGCAGTTGCCAAGAACGCGCAGAATCCCAACGCAGCCAGGCTCTTTGTTGACTTTTGGCTGTCTGAAGGCGCTGCCAGCATCCTTGCTAATGATGTAGGGGAGTGGGTACTATACGAAGGTGTCTATCCGCCCATTGATGACATCGAGACAGCTGAAGTGATACCTCTTCGGGAGCTCTCCGATGAAGAAATCCAGCACTGGTCTGAAGTGTTCCAGGGCATTTTCTAAGTGCATTGGATAAAGATTTCTAGGTGGATTTGATAAAGAAATGAAAAGATAATAGACAGGCTGTCTTCGGGGACACCCCAGAGGACAGCCTGCTTTGTTTCCCTCACATTTGTTTTCTAATCATTTTGCCTATGTTGGCCAAAGGCGCTTACGGCAGCCTCTTAACGCCTACGTTGTACTGTCTTAGCTGTTATGCCACCTGCTCAAAGCAGCTGGCGTAGTGTCTTAGCTGCAGCGCCACCTGCCGGCGTAATTGCTATACTGATCTTCTTAGCTTAGAAAGGTTCCCGCACGACCTTTCTATCCTTCTGAATGGGATACGGGAATCCGCAGCAGATTCGCAATTACCACCAGCGCAGTAGATAGACCCACCATGATTATGCCTAGAGCAGACACCTGCCCCCAAAGCCCGTCGTTGGCCAGTTTCATGATCTCTACCGTCAGCACTTCAGTCCCTGGGCGGGAAAGCACTACAGAAACACTGAGCTCCCGGATGAACATGCAGGCCATCAGCACCCATGCCGATAAGACGCCAGGGGCAAGTAGGGGTACGACAATATCTTTGAGCGCCCGCAGGAAACTGGCACCGAACACCCGGGCCGATTCCTCAAGTTCCGAGTCTATCTGCATGAAGGCACTCCGGAGAGGTCGGACTCCGTAAGGTAAGTAAGTACCTACATATGCCAAGAGCAGTCCCCAAATGGTTGCATAAAGTGGAGTCTTGACCAGGAACCACATAAAGCCTACACCGATAATCATCCCCGGGAAGGAGAAGGACAGGAAGGAGAGAGATTCAAGCAGCCCGCTGCCTTGCCCTTTCACCTTGACGATGACGTAGGAGATGAATATGGAGAGCAGAATGCCCAAGGTGGCACCGCCTATGGCTAGAAATGCCGAGTTCTTCAGAGCTCGGATAATAATTGGGCTGTCAAGTACAGTATGCCAGTTCTTCAGACTCATCATGCTGAAGGCCCGGGCACTGGGCACCATGGAGTAGGGCAGGAATGACATATAAACCAGGGTGGCCAAAGGTATGACTACTAAGAAGCAAAAGAGCAGAATGCACAGTACAAACAATGGACCTCTGGCCCGGCCCAGCTCTATCACCATGGGACGATAGCCTTTGCCGGTAACCGTGACGTACTGGGACGCATCTCCAAGTAGGCTTCGATACAAATAGACAAGAACGATGGAGGCGCCTAGCACAATTAGACCTATCGCCGCTGCACGGCCGTAGTCAGGCGACCAGCCCACCGAGATAATCCGATATACATGGGTCGTCAGGACATGGATGCGGCCGGGCATTCCCACCATCCGGGGAACTGCGAAGGCAGCTAGACTCCTGACAATGGCCAGTGTAAAGGTTGCCAAAAAGGCCGGCTTTAAAATGGGCAGCGTGATTTTTCGTAAGGTGTAGAAAGCAGAAGCTCCGCTGACCCGAGAAGCCTCCTCCAACATGGTGTCAAAGGAATGCATAGCCGGAGAGATCACCAGGTAGGTGACAGGCAGGTCCAGCATTCCTTCCAGGAAGATCATGCCTCCCAAGGAGTAGATGTTGAAGGGTCCTTTCGACAGCCCAAATAGATTCCTTAGGAATACATTAATCATTCCGTTGGTTGGGTTAAGCAGCGTTATCCAAGCCGATGCGAACAGAACATGGGGAATCATCATAGGCACTACCGGCAAGATGCGGAACAGACCCTTGAAGGGAATATCCGTCCGGATGCTCAGATAGGCCAAGAGTCCCCCGAGGATCGTTGACAAACAGGCAGTCCCAAGGGTGAAAATCACTGTATTCCAAAGGGTCTTGGGAAGCGACGGATCGGTATAAGCAGCCACATACTTGGCTGTGGTAAACTTCCCAATTGCCCCGATCCCTTCAGAGAAGCTGCCTACAAGCAGCATAACTACAGGGCCGACTGTCAATGCGCCTACTATGATAACAAGTAATACAACTAAGGGAAGATGGCGGTTTGATTGCTGAGTTGGCATTGTCAGTCCTCCTTTGCCGGGTCTAGGGCGCGGCACCATTCGCGGTCGATCTGGAGTCGTACCTTATCGCCCTTCTTCAGCGGGATATGGAACTTGAGCTTAGCCAGCACCTGGGCTCCGCCGACGGAGATCTCTGCCTCATACGCTTCCCCTGCAAACAGAAGACTGGTTATGGTGCCTTCAAATTCATTTTCAACCGGTGGGGAAGAGGGGTCTACCACTTCGAAGGATTCCGGGCGGGTGTAAATAGTGAGTTTCGTCCCCGGGGTAAGACCTGCCGGTGCGCTGCACACGATGTTACCCATTGCGCACTCTACCACGGCGTGGTGCTCATCCTGGTATCCCTTGAGGGTTGCCTCCAGGAAGTTGGCTCTACCGATAAAGTCCACCACAAATGGATTGTTAGATCGCAGGTAAATATCCTGGGGCGTGCCCAGCTCGACTATTCTGCCGTTTCGCATTACCGCAATGTCATCGGCAATGGTCAGGGCTTCCACCTGATCGTGGGTTACATAGATGGCTGAGATGGCAAGCTCCGACAAGAAATCTCTCAGCTCCTGACGAGTGCTTTCCCTAAGCTTTGCATCCAGGTTGCTGAGGGGCTCATCGAAGAGAATCACCTTGGGTTCAGCTACCAGTGCCCGGGCCAGGGCGACTCTCTGCTGCTGCCCTCCGCTGAGCTTGGTTGCTGGGCGGTCCTGAAATCCACTGAGCTGGACTAGGTCTAAGACCTTGGCCACCCGCTCTTCGATTTCGTGCTTTGGCACTTTCCGTACCTCTAATGGATAAGCCACATTTCCAAATACAGTCATGTGGGGCCAGATGGCATAAGACTGAAATACCATGCCGATTCCCCGGCGCTCCGGCGGCAGTGATATGCCCTTGTCTCTAGACCACACCACTTCACCGCCGATGACAATTTCCCCTGAATCTGGGGATTCAAGACCGGCGATACATCTAAGCAAGGTGGTCTTTCCACATCCAGAGGGTCCCAAAAGGGTTAGGATCCGATTGGGAGGTGTAGACACAGTGACGTTATCGAGGGCCGTCACAGTCTCTTGCTTAGATGTGAAGGTCTTGACTAGATTTGTGACCGACACCATTCCTTCCATAAAGAACTGCTCCTTTCGCTAGTGATGCTGCATCTACTGTAGAAACACTGCGGAATTGGTTCACCGACATGTGCTGTTTTAGGAGCATCACCGCTGTTTAACTAGTTTTTGGGCACAGCAAAGTCCGGCAGCCATACCAGGTACCATTGCTTCCTCTTTGTGTATTTCTTGCCCCAAAACGGATCTCCTATCTGGAATCTACATATGGGACAAATGGCAACCATCTGAAACAAAGGACAGGAATTGCCCTTTATGTCGTCTAAACTAAATAAAGATACGGTATTTGAGTTAGAAGCGAGACAATCAGGGGTTCTACATAACGAGGAGGAAGAATCATGCCATTACTTCCAGCAGCACGCCTACTGCATCATGCACAAGCAAACGCCTATGCTGTCCCGGGCTTTAATTTCCACAACATGGTGGATCTACAGGCTATAATTTCAGCAGCCGAGGCGGAGGAAGCTCCAGTGATTCTCATGGCTACTGAGGATACTATCAACTTTGTCGGTTTCGATTATATCCAAGGGTTGGCCGCTGCCGCTGCCAAAGGGTCCACCATACCCTTTGCCCTGCATCTCGATCACGGGCGGGACCTGGATAACCTAGTAAAGGGTATTCGATATGGGTTTACATCGGTCATGTTCGATGGCTCCCGTCTGCCCTTTGATGAGAATATCCGCTTAACCAGCTGGGTTGCTGATGTGGCCCATCGAGCAGGCGTAAGTGTTGAAGCCGAGCTCGGCCAGATACCGGGTCATGAGGATAATGTAAGTGTAAGTGAGAAAGAAGCCGGTATGACGGATCCGGCTCTGGTAGCGGAATTCGTGGAAAAGACCAGGGTGGATTCTTTAGCAGTTGCTATCGGCACGGCCCACGGTCTGTACAAGGCTGAGCCTAAGCTTGATTTTGCACGCTTAGAAGCCATTCGCAAAGAGACCAGCGCACCTTTGGTTCTGCATGGAGGTACAGGCGTGCCGGATGAGGCAGTGAAGACAGCCATCAGCCTAGGAATCTGCAAGATCAATGTAGGCACCGATTTGCGCCTAGCGTATATGACAAGCATCCGCACGACCCTTGAAGAGCAAGAAGTCCGCGATCCTCGGGTGCTCTTGAGAATTGCGAGGGAGGCAGTTGTTGAGGTGGTAAGAGGGAAGATTCGGTTGTGCGGGGCTAGCCATCAGGCTGGCAAGATATGAGCAAAAGGCTGATAGGTACAAGCTTAGTTCAAGGTGAGAGTAGTGACATGGGATCCCATTGTTAGGGAAATCAAGGCTCTCAATCAAAGAGGGGGCCGGATGCTGAGTGTGGTAGACCTTCTGGATGCAGGCACTCTGGACCTGAGGCTGGCAGCCTATTTGATGCGAGTCATAGGAGGAGGGGCATCTATACTTGCCTGTGCTGGCCCGGGAGGAACCGGGAAAACCACACTCATGGCGGCCCTTTTGTGTTTTTTGCCTTCCAACGGACGGATCCAGGTGGTAGAAAAAGCTGAACCGCTATCCTGGTATGAAGAGCAGACCGATCCCCAGATACCCACGTAGTTCCTCTCCCAATATCGCTTTTCTTCGATTTTTGATCTTTATCCAGACCCCAGGTTCAAACCCATCAGGCTCTTCTTTTTCTAGCTAGATCTGTTAAGCCAAGAGCAAGGTCTGTCAAAGGAAAAGAGCTTAAGGACTGCAGAAATATTAATATATCGTGACGGGAGGCGCTACCGGCGACAGTAATGCATTTCTTTGCACAATTGTCGGTAAATTGCGGCCATCTCTGTAAAGAATTGAAGACAGCTGTTTAAGGGAGGGATGCGGGACTCTTGCGGTCATAGACTTGTAACAGCCTGGCAAAGTTTCTGTCAAAGAATCTGGAGTACTAGTATGTCAGTGCTTTACACCGATTTTCCCAAGGAGGTAGACTGGATTGAGAAAACAAGTAGCGGTCTCTATTGCCTTAGTGGTTTTGCTACATCTAATGGCTGGTCTCGCGTTTGGAGCTGAACTAAGCATCATTCGGACCTCAGGTGAAGACTGGATTGACCCTCTCTATAAACAGTTTACCGAAGAAACTGGTATCAAACTAAACATAAATGCAATCCCGCATCGGGAAATGATTCAGGCCATCGAAGTAATGATGAGAAGTGGTGCGAGTGATGTAGATATTATTCATGTCGACTCGCCGTTGACAGCAAGCTACGCGGTACGTGGTTTTCTGCTGCCCCTTGACTCCTACCTCGATATCGAAAACTCTGGATGGACCGAGGCCGGTATAGCAGCAGGAAGCTGGGACGGAAAGCTGTACAGTGCTCCCTTCGAGACTTCCACCCAGGTGATGTTCTATAACAAGGCGCTTTTTGACCAGGCCGGACTCGAATATCCTGCTATGGACGTCGAACAGAGGTGGACATGGGAGTATACCGTTGAAGTTGCTAAGAAAATCAAGGAAGCAACAGGCAAATGGGGACTAGCCTGGCAGCAGATCAATCGTCCATATCAGCTGCTTCCACTGCCTCAGTCACTGGGCGGCGGTTCTGGTGTAGGTCCCGACGGATTTGCAGTAGATGGCTACTTAAACAATGAGGAATGGGTTGAGGCGTTCCAGTTCTACTATGATTGCTTCAATACATGGCAGATCAGTCCCAAGGGCATGACTTCTGAAGAAGTCTGGGACAACTTCACTGCAGGCAATATAGGGATGATCGTAGCAGGAACTTGGAGTATACCTTCTGCGGAAGAGGCTGCTGCAAGCACTGGTTTGGACTACGGTCTAGCGCCTCATCCATATTTCGCAGATGGAGTACCGGTTACCCCGACTGGCAGCTGGCATTGGGGCATTAATGCCAACAGCAAGAACATTGAAGCGGCAGTCAAATTTATCGAATTTATGACGCTGCGGACAGACGTTATCCAGTGGCGTTTCAAGACCAATGGTCAGCTGGTTCCCCATGAGGCCATGTTTGAGATCATTAAGACTGATCCACAGTACCAGGAGTTCCCCCGGAGTATCTATAATGTAGCCGTCTACGAACTTGCCAACACGGCGGTTGTAAGACCTGTTACACCGGGCTTTGTAGAGTGGGAAGACATCACAATCAAGACATTTGAGGATATCCGGAATGGTACTGATCCCAAGACAGCCCTGGACAGTGCTGTCAGGAGGCTTGAGCCCCTAATGAGGAGATACAAGTAACCAATACGAGACAAAAGGTGATGAGACAATGCCTGCAAAGGTCCTATCACCTCGGAGTGGCGGCTGGTTATCCAGCCGCCAACGAAGAGGTATTAAGAATGCCGTTGCCGCCTATGGATTTATTCTACCAGCGTTAATTGGAGTATTCATTTTTAGGCTGTATCCTATAGCACTGTCTATGGTCAAGAGCCTATTCCAAACATCATTTGTTCGCGGCACAACTTTTGTCGGCCTTGAGAATTACCGGCTCCTGATGGATGACCCTGTTTTTTGGCAGTCACTAAAGGTGACCCTGCTCCTTAACTTGGCGATAAACCCGATACAGATCATAATCTCCTTAGCAATAGCGCTTCTGGTCAATCGTCAGGGACGAGTGGTACAGATTTATCGGACCATTATCATGTTGCCCATGGGAGTCTCCTTGGCCATTGCCTGTACCCTTTGGAGGATAATGCTTGATCCCAATGATGGGCTCGTCAACAGCATTTTGAATGCCATCGGCATAGCTAGCCAGCCCTTCTTGACAAGTCCTTCGCAGGCATTATGGTCGATTATTCTAATAGCCTCCTGGAAAGGAATAGCATACTGGATGATGTTTTTCCTGTCGGGATTACAGGAGATCCCAGACGAACTCTATGAGGCGTCCACCATTGATGGTGCTTCTCGTAATCAACAGATTTGGTACATAACGCTGCCGCTGCTGCGGAGAGTAGCCCTGTTTGTTACCGTGGCTGTTACCAGCGCCAACTTCTTAATGTTTGTACCAATGTTTATGCTAACCTTGGGTGGGCCCAATATGTCGACCAATACACTAATGTATGAGGCCTATACCAGCGGGTTTGTCTATTTTGACGAAGCTAGAGGAATGGCGATAACATCTGTAATTCTCCTCATACTACTGATAGTTGTACTTCTTGAGTTCCGCCTGCTGAAGGAGGATTAGTCGAATGGAAAGTCGATTTGCGAGGGTCTTAAAAACAATTCTTTGGTATGTCGCCTGCACCTGTGTGGCGATTTTTACCCTAGTCCCCTTCCTATGGGCAGCTGCGTCTTCTTTTAAGCCGCTAAGCAAGGTTTTCGCTGATCTGGTTCCCTTTTCATTCAAGACATTCATACCTATGCCGCCTACCGCTGAAGCATACATTGCGTTGTTTACTGAGACAGGGTTTCCAAGGGCTCTAGTTAACACGACCTATGTTGCCATCTCTGTAGTTGTCGTGGGAATACTGCTTAATTCTATGGCCGGGTTTGCCTTTGCAAAACTGAGTTTTCCCGGGAAAAATGTGCTGTTTACATTAACCATAGTGTCATTCATGATTCCCTTTGAGGCCATTTCTATCCCATTGTACAGTATAGTGAGTCGATTTGGCTGGCTCAACAGTCTCAGAGCTCTTATTGTGCCTGGAGTTGCAAATGGATTGACTATTTTCCTGTTTCGCCAGTTTTTCGCGGGAATCCCAACTGAATTGGTGGAGGCGGCCACTATAGATGGAGCGTCTAAACTGCGGATTTATTCCACCATTTTCTTGCCGCTATCCAAGCCGGCTGTAGTAAGTGCTAGCTTACTGCTGTTTGTTGGCCAATGGGAATCGTTTCTCTGGCCGCTGCTTGTAGCCAATGCCCCAGAAATCCGTCTAATTCAGGTTGCGTTATCATACATTAATACACAGTACGCAACTTACTGGAATCAGATCTTCGCAGGCTCGGTAATAGCCGGTCTTATTCCACTTGTTCTAATTCTCCCCCTGCAGCGGTACTATGTAAAAGGTATTTCCAGCACAGGAATTAAGGGCTAGAAGACTCAACCAAACGTGATTAGTTGTATAGAGTGGTTGTCCGAAAAGAGCAGGGACCATGAATTATTGATTTTGGCAAGTTTTCCAAGGGGGCAGAAGATCCATAATCAGTGCTGGCCTCTTATTCATTAGGGTGTGATTCGGTGTCTTTCTCTGTCCAGAGAACCAGGACGACACCTATATCCCATGGGGTAAAGGATAGTATACGGCTAGTTTCTGAGGCAGAAAGGAAGTGGTTNNAAAGAAGTGAATATTGAGTGATTCGAAGGTTTCCCAAACTGGATACACACAGGGGTTCGCTCCTTAGGCAGATGTTGGTCTTTGCCCTGCCGATTATGGCCATGAACGTACTGCAGCTGTTGTTTAATGCTGCTGACATGATCGTGGTAGGACGCTACTCCGGCAGTCAAGCATTGGCGGCAGTTGGGGCTACAGGATCCCTGATCAACTTGATTGTCAACTTGTTTATGGGATTGTCGGTGGGTGCCAGCGTTATCGTGGCCCAGGATTTTGGAGCAGAGAAACCGGATGAGATCAGTCGATCTGTGCATACTTCCATCACTGTGAGTGCCATCAACGGGGTGCTGGTCATGGTGTTGGGGTTGAGCCTCTGTGACACTTTGCTTGAGCTCATGGGTACTCCAGAAGACGTCATCCACTTATCGGCTCTATACATCAGGATTTTTTTCCTCGGCCTGCCTGCCAGTATGGTATACAACTTCGGTGCGGCCATCTTGCGGGCCATAGGGGATAGCCGCCGTCCCATGTATTACCTCACCATTAGTGGGATTGTCAATGTAATACTCAATCTATTCTTTGTCATCAGGCTGCAAATGAGCGTTGCCGGTGTGGCGTGGGCAACCGTTATTTCCCAGTACCTGGCAATGTTCTTAATTATGGCCTGTTTGGTTAGAAGTGATGGACCTATACAGTTCAGGTGGCGGCTTGCCCGGATCCATGGGCGAAAGTTTAAGGACCTACTACAGATCGGCCTGCCGGCAGGCCTTCAGGGCCTGCTGTTTTCTATCTCTAATGTACTGATCCAATCAGCTGTCAACTCCTTCGGTTCCGTCGTTGTAGCTGCCAATGCTGCTTCCGGTAATGTGGAGGGTTTTGTCAGTACTGCTGTGAATGGATACTACAACGCAGCCATTACCTTCACCGGTCAGAGCATGGGCGCCAAAAAATACGATCGGATTGATGACATCGCCAAAGTATGCGTGGTCCTTATTTTTACCACATGGCTCGTCTTAGGCAGCGGTGTACTGCTCTTTGACCGCTCACTACTTGGCCTCTATACCTCTAATCCGGAAGTCATCGAGATAGGAATGGTGCGGATGAGGATGATGATTATCGCCTATTTCTCCGCCGGCATCATGAATGTATTTCCCGGCCTGACCCGGGCCATGGGCTATTCTATACTGCCCATGTTATCTACACTGGTAGGAGCTTGCCTCATGCGGATCGTGTGGTTAGTCACGGTCTTTGCCTGGTATCCAACAGTGGTAGTGCTGTTCTTGTGCTATCCAGTGACTTGGACATTGGCAGGGATTGGCCAGGTTGTTGGCTTCTTCTATGCACGGCAGCAAATTCGAAAGCGTGCCGCAGTAGAGCTAGAGCTTTCGGAAGCGGTACTCTAAGTGTAGGGTGCGGGGAAGAAAGATCATGGTCTTGAGTGAAATATGTCCTTAGAAAGAACGGCCTCTGCTTTGTCAAGCAGGGGCCGTAGTGGTTTGATCAACCTCCGCTATTTCGTATGTGAGCAGCCAGCTGTGTATCTACCTTACTGATATGATTAATCAACCAATCGACCACCAACCGATTGGTCTTAAGTACCAAGGCCAGTCCGGGTCCTTGCTCTTCCAGCTCTTTATTGAGCTCATTCAGGCTTTCGATGAATCTATCATGCAGCTTCTTGTGCTGCTCGTACTGCGGGTACTTGTAGTTCAGCATGATTTGCTGTTCATCCCGGAAATGGAAGACCACATAGTCTTTTAAGAAAGTGATCAGATCTGCCACTGTGTCTTTTCCCTTACCCTGGTTACAGGCTTCAATAAGTGCATTAATCCTTTCAAAAAGAACCTTGTGCTGTTCATCGATTTTTTCTATCCCAACAGCCAGGTTAGGCGTCCATTTAATAGCCATCCATCAGTCCCCCCCTCTCAATTTGGATTCTTACCCGGGGGGACTCAAGATAAAACCAAAGACAGACCCTTGATTGTATCGTCTTGAGAACTGTTATAGGTAGCGCCTCTAGCCCTTCACGGCCTTGGCCTTCAAATGAAACGAGTCTTCAAAGGGGCGACATTTTTTTCCAGTGCCTAACTCACTGTCACTTTGCCGGCAAGGATCTGCTTGTAATCCTCATAATTTTTCTCCAAGAGGGTAGGGGTATCGAGGCCGTAAGGGCACTTGGATATACACGCGCCGCAGGTAGTGCATTCCTCTACTTTTTTCATTTTTTCCTGGGCGGCAGGCTCCAGCCAGCGCTGGGAAGGAGAACGCCTGATGAGGAGAGACATACGGGCACATATACTAATCTCGATGCCTTTGGGACAAGGCATGCAGTAGCCGCAGCCCCGGCAAAAGTCGCCTGTTAATTCCTGTCTTTCCCGTTCAACAAAAGCCCTTCTTTCCTCGGTCATCTGGGGCGGATTCTTCATATGGCTGAGGAACTCATCTAGTTCCGATTCCCGCTGGATACCCCAGATGGGAAGCACGTTTTCATACTGCGCCATAAAGGCGTATGCTGTCGCAGAGTCGGTAATCAAGCCGCCGGCCAGCGCTTTCATGGCAATAAATCCCATGTCCGCTTCGGTGCACTTCTTTGCCAGTTCCAGCTCCTCCGGGGATGACAAATAGCTAAAGGGGAACTGCAGGGTATCATACAGTCCAGAATCGATACATTCTCGCGCTATATCAAGCCTGTGGTTGGTTAGGCCGATGTACCTGATTCTGCCTTGCTTTCTTGCTTCTAACATGCATTCATACATGCCCGTCCCATCTCCAGGTTTGTAGCATACACTGGGGTTATGGAACTGATAGATATCAATGTAATCGGTCTTTAGAAGTCTCAAAGAGGTTTCTAAGTCCTGCCAAAAGGTCTCAGGTGTGGTGGCTTGCGTCTTAGTTGCAATAACTATGTTCTCACGAACACCGGCAAGGGCCTGTCCCAGTTTTTCTTCACTGTCTGAGTATACCCGTGCAGTATCGAAAAAGGTTATGCCGCCATCATAGGCCTTTCTCAAGATCCTGATGGCCTCCTCAAGGGTTGCTCGTTGAATGGGAAGGGCTCCAAAGGCAGTGCTGTTGCTTGTGATTCCGGTCCTTCCTAGTGTAACCTGTGTCACTATTCATACCACCTTTTTCCAAATACATACTGCTTCATGCTTCGAGCTGGCACTTTAAGACATCTATATGTCGAAAGAGTTCCTTGCCCATAGCGAAGGTAGACCCCTTTTTGGGGGGCCTTTTACCAAGCATGCTTTCCATACCTTGGACAATGGTGGAGGAATATCCTTCAGCCGCCGCAAGCTGGGCGTTGTGGAGAGCAGCCTCCAGCGGATTCCAGCTTCTGTTATGCCCCCATCTCCGCGCTGAGCATTCCGGTGAATACCTCTACCAAGCGAGGATCAAACTGCTCGCCGGCAAGCCGCCTCATTTCCTGAATCGCCTGCTCCTTGGTCATTGCCTGTCTGTAGGGCCGGCCGTGGGTCATGACATCATAGGCATCGACCAGGGCAATGATTCTAGCAAGGAGGGGAATTTCCTCTCCCTTAAGTCCCCGGGGATAGCCGCTGCCGTCCCACCACTCGTGGTGGGCGAGGATCGCCTCTGATATAGAGGCCAGCTCTGGAGAAGCTAAGGTGATGCGGTATCCGACCTCTGGATGTTTGCGGATTTCCTCCCATTCCTGGGGGGTGAGCGGCCCCGGCTTTCGCAGGATAGAGTCCTCAACACTTACTTTGCCGATGTCATGTAAAGTGGCCAGCAGTGCCAGGGCCGAAAGATCGCTCTCGCCGAGGCCCAAAGCTTTACCTATATCCACGGCGAATTTGCGGGTGCGCCGGGCATGTTCTTCTGTCTCAAAACTTTTTTCCCGCAGGGTGCTGGTTAAGAAGGCCAAGATGGCACTGCGGTGGCTGCTGCTTTCCGTCAGCTTCTGTGAGTACATCCGGTCTTCAGCTCGTCTTACTACTCTTCGCAGCGGTTCATCTAGTCCTCTTCTAGTGGCTCTTCCCAGCGCTAGACTCTGCATCATCATGGCATGACTACTGCTTTCTCGGCAGCGCCGGCGAATTTGACTAATTATCGCTTGAGCCTCCTCCGGCCCTTGATTAGGTAGGATTATGGCAAATTCATCCCCGCCAAAGCGGATAACGGTTCCATTGTTTCCCACCGTTCGGGTCAGTATCTCAGCGATCTTGACCAGCAGCCTGTCTCCCTGTTCATGGCCGAAAGCATCATTAACCAGCTTAAGACCATTGACGTCACCGATGATAACGGAAACCTTCGGCTCATTGGCCCTCCGGTCAAGTTCTTCTTCCATGAAAGTCCGGTTGTATAACCCGGTTAGGATATCATGGTAGCTCAAATACCGCAGCCGTTCCTCAGCCTCTACACGGCTGGTGATATCCTCCATAACCCCCTCCAGCCATCCTTGTTCTGGATACATCCTGGCGGAGTAAAGCATCCAAATTACCGAGCCATCTTTTCGTCGAAATTGGGCTTCAAAGTGACGGACCTCACCATGTTCGTTGAGCAGGCGCAGCATCTCCCTGCGTTTCTTGGGATCCACATAATGGTCGGCAGATTTGAATTCCGCCATAAATTCCTGTCTGCTTGCATAACCAAACATTTCGGCAATCTGGTGATTGGCTTCCAAGATGGCGCCGTCGGAAATGCGGGATCGGAACAAGCCTACCTGGGCATTATGGAATAGGTTCCGATAGGTCTCTTCGCTGATTCGAAGTTTAGTCTCCATACGGCGTTTCTCGGTTTCATCTCGGAAGACTAAGACGACTCCGGCAATCCTGCCGTGATCATCTTGGATGGGAGCGGCGCTGTCGGCGATAACTACTTCCTTTCCGTCTCTCCGCACCAAG
>LSQX01109308.1_pt2 | contig 28914 bp, 27 predicted proteins | sample 654561 | NCBI WGS metagenome assembly LSQX01 (sample SAMN04489861, study PRJNA283612) | anaerobic digester metagenome | isolation source: 4 biogas reactors fed with cattle manure at either 37C or 55C with and... | place: Denmark: Kongens Lyngby | collected 2014 | reverse complement strand
TCAGAACTTCGCAATTTACTCTTGATAAGGAGGGCGTCCGTCAGATCAGCTTATTTTTCAATCCGCAAGAGCAAAATCAACCTGCCGGGTTTCAGGACTTGATTTGATTACCATAACATTAACAATTTCGCCGATGCGATATGTTTTTCCCGTTCTTTCACCTATAAGGCAATAATGTTTTTCGTCATAACGGTAATAATCATCTTCCATTGAGCTTAAACGCACAAGACCTTCAATTGTATTGTCAAGCTCGACAAACATACCAAAAGAAGTAACATTGGATATAATACCTGTGAAAACTTCGCCAATATACCTGCTCATGTATTCGGCTTTTTTCATATCCTCACAGTCGCGTTCGGCTTCTTCGGCATTTTGTTCCCTCTGGGAACACAACTTCGCTATATCCGGGAGTATTTCCGAGTAATGTTCATTTCGCTTTTCATCGAATACGCCGTGAATATACTCTTTCATAATGCGGTGTATTATCAGGTCGGGATACCTGCGTATAGGCGCTGTAAAATGAGAGTAATAACCTGCGGCAAGCCCGAAATGATGAACATGTTCAAAACTATACCTTGCTTTTTGGAGACTCCTTAACATCATCGTTCCAATCAACCTCGCCTGCGGGCCTCCCTTTACTTTCTCTATCACTTCTTGAATAGCTTTTGGGTGGATTTTATTTATTCCTTTTATTTTGTATCCGAAATTAAAAAGGAATTTGTTAAGGAGTTCCATTTTTTCAATGTCAGGATCTTCATGAATTCGGTAAACAAACGGAATGTTCAGCCAGTAGAAGTGTTCCGAAACAGTTTCGTTGCATATAAGCATAAATTCCTCAATTATCTTGTTCGCGATTGTCATTTGGTATCTTTTTATTTCAACCGGTTTTCCATATTCATCAACGATTATTTTTGTCTCGTCAAAATCGAAATCAATTGCGCCGCGGAGTTTGCGCTTTTTGTTAAGAATAACGGCGAGTTCTTTCATTTGCTCAAGCATCGGTATTAACGACTTGTAGCGCAGTATTAATTCCTGATCGTTATGCTCAAGTATTTTATATACGTCCGTATATGTCATTCGCTCGCTGACATTTATCACACTCTCAAAAATATCGTGGTTCACAACTCTTCCAAGATTATCAATGTCCATAATTACCGAAAACGCAAGGCGATCCTCTTTTGCATTCAGGCTGCATATGCCGTTTGAGAGTTTGGCAGGAAGCATTGGTATTACTCTGTCGGGGAAATAAACACTTGTCCCCCTGTTAAGAGCTTCTTTGTCAAGAGCGGAGCCTTCCGTAACATAATGCGCAACATCTGCTATATGCACCCCAAGCCTGTATATCCCGCCTTCGATAATTTCCAGTGATACCGCGTCATCCAAATCCCTCGCGTCTTCATCGTCTATCGTGATCATTACCAGGTTCCTTAAGTCACGCCTGTTTTCAATATCTTTATCCGATACTTTACCAGGCAGTTTCTCGATTTCTTTCAGAACTTCATCCGGAAACTCAGTAGGAATATTGTATGCTTTTACAATGGATAAGACATCAATGCCCTTATCATCTTCCCCTCCCAATATTTCTACTATGCGGCCTTCGGCATTTCTGTTCGGTTCAGGCCATCTCGTTATTTCTACAACAACCTTCTGGCGCTGCTTGGCTCCCATCGTTTTATCAATAGGAACAAAAATATCGCCTTTGATTTTCCTGTGATCAGGTGTAACTAAACCAAAAGAGCCGCTCCTGTCAAATACTCCGACAATTTTTTTATTAGCTCTTGACAGGATCTTTACGATTTCACCTTCGTCACTCTTTTCGCCAAAAGAATGTTTTATTATCCTCGCAAGCACACGGTCACCATGCATTGCGCCATTTATGCTTTCACTGCCGATAAAAAGGTCGTCCTCATCATCCGCGTCCGGCACAACAAACCCAAAACCCCGTTCATGGCCCTGGAAAACACCTGATACAATTCCCATTTTTTTCGGAGCCGCATAACGGTTTTTCCTCGTTTTTATAATACGCCCTTCCGCTTCCAATTCGTCCAAAACACTGCGAAATAATTCTCTGTCTTCCGGAGGCACGTCAAGGATTACTGCCAATTCCTCAAACAGTAGCGGATGGTAAGATTTTTGGTTTATAAAAGCTTCTATTCGGGTTTTTCTGTCTTTCATAATCTTCCCTTTTCTTTTTGGAAATCGTTAAAAATATCAGGCATTCATATTATAACCCAAGTTCTTCGTGAATATCTTTCATTGCTTCAAGTCCCAATTCGATAAATTTTTCAAGCGTTAGTCCGATTTCTTCACATGTCATTATTTGTTCCCTGTTTGCGCCCTTTGCAAAACTATTTTCTTTAAATTTTTTTAACACGAATTCCGTTGTGACCCCTTCAAGTTTTTTGTCAGGAAGAATAAGCGCGCATGCGGTAATTAAACCCGATAACGGATCCGAGCAAAACAAAGCCTTATCCATCTTTCTCCTTCTTGCTGTACCGGTTTGCGGATTATGTGATTTTACTGCATATATTACCGTATGATCCACATTAAGTCCGTCAAGTATTTCGGCTCCGATTATTCCGTGTTTTTCAGGATCGGCGCCAACCCTGTCATAATCAATATCATGCAAAAGACCCGCCAGACCCCATAATTCCACATCTTCCTGGAAATATGCGGCGAGTTTTCTCATGATTGCTTCCACGGCAAGACTGTGTTTTATTAAGTTTTCCGTTACAAGCCTCGCTTTAAGTTCAGCATATGCCCTCTCCCTGTCCATATACAAAACCTCCTGTTTTTATGTAACTAAAAGAATAAATGCTTTCGTATTTATATTATTGGAATAAAATATAATTAAATAATATTATAACACATGATTTTTAGCCTGCAATTTATACCGTTGCATTTTGTTTATATTTTTTCGCCTTGCGTCAAAGAATAACAAGTGCTAAAATCAAACCAAAACTACGGGAGTATAATTTGATGAATAAAGGAATTGCATTTATTGTTCAGGCGGCGCTTATTGCTGCTCTTTATACGGCTCTTACGCTTATGTTTATTCCAATAAGTTTCGGGCATAACATATTTCAATTTCGCATCGCGGAGGCGTTAACAGTTCTTCCGGCGCTGGTTCCGTCTTCAATTCCAGGCCTTTTTATCGGCTGCCTCGTTTCAAATATGATTGGCGGGTTCGGTCCGGTTGACATTATATTCGGCAGTATCGCAACGCTGCTTGCCGCAATCTGTTCCAGGCTGCTGCGAAAATACCCGTTTCTTGTTCCTCTGCCGCCCGTTGTTTTTAACGCGTTAATCGTCGGAAGCTATCTGAAATTCCTTTACATGAAGGATGTTCCCCTATTGGCAAGCATCGGCTGGGTTGCTTTAGGCGAACTGATGGCTTGTTATGCCCTCGGCCTTCCTTTACTTTTCCTTATGAAAAAACTTAAGCTATTTCAGGAATAATTATCCTCTTCTCCATAAAAAACAAACTGGAGCTCATTTTGAGCTACAATATAAGGAGATGAAGTGTTATATGACTTACCTAAGAAAAAACTAAATTATGCGGAAGTATAGTTCATTCCAATTTCCAACGCTTCCATTTCAAGCGGAATCATGTGATGCTTTCTTTTCGGCAAAACTTCATACAGCGATTTCCGGAAGCTCTCAACAGTTACCGCGTTTTTTTCCTTTACAAGCTTACCAAGAAGAATGATATTGGCAAAAGCGGTATTTCCCATCTCAGATGCTATTTTCGTAGCCGGGATCAAAAAAGAAGCAATATCTGTCCGCGTAATATCCCTGTTGACAATTGAACTATCTATAATAACAATTCCATCTTTAACAACCCAGCTTTCGAATTTATCAAGTGAAGGCCTGTTCATTACGATCAGCACATTTGCACTGTTTAAAACAGGGCAGTCGACAGGCTCGTCCGAAATGACCACACTGCTGTTTGCTGTTCCGCCTCTCATTTCAGGACCATAGGACGGAAGCCACGAGACCTGTTTCCCGTCCAGCATTGCGGCATGTGCAAGAAGCATTCCGGCTGATAATATTCCCTGTCCTCCGAAACCGGCCATTATAATTTCATAAGTCATAGTATACCTCCAGAATTCCATACTGCTAAACTTAATTGTTTTGTTCAATGGGCGTTTGCACGTAAATGCAATATTAGCGTTCTTTAAACACTCCCAGCGGATACTGCGGGATCATTTCATTTTTTATCCGGTTTAGTGCTTCTACAGGGTTTAGACCCCAGTTCGTCGGGCAGGTTGACAGTAGTTCAACCATTGAAAACCCCTTTTTCATAATCTGCATGGTAAACGCTTTTTTTATTGCCTCTTTCGCTTTCTTTATATGTTTGACATCATGCAGCGACGCTCTTTCGATATACGCCGGGCCGTCAAGAACCGCAAGAACTTCGCTTACATTTATCGGAAAGCCATGATGGTCTGCAATGCGTCCATACGGCGTTGTTGTCGTATATTGGTTCAGCAGCGTTGTCGGAGCCATCTGGCCCGAAGTCATTCCGTAAATCGTATTGTTTATGAATATAACGGTTATATTTTCGCCGCGCGCTGCAGCATGAATAATCTCTGCCGTGCCGATAGCGGCAAGATCTCCGTCGCCCTGGTAAGTAAAAACGATATTGTCGGGTTTGCTTCTTTTTACACCCGTAGCGACCGCAGGCGCGCGTCCGTGAGGAGCCTGTATCATATCGCATGCGAAATAGTCATAACTATTGTAGGAACAGCCGACAGAAGCTATACCTATTGTTTTGCCTTCAATATCAAGCTCATCAAGCGCTTCCGCAACCAAACGGTGCGCAATGCCGTGGGTACACCCCGGGCAGTAATGAAATGCTGTATCTTTCAAGGCTTTCGGTTTTTGAAAAACTATAGCCATAATTGCCACCTCCAAAGGGGATATAAATCTTAACTGCTGCTTTATGCAGATTTGCCGTATATATCCCGTATTAATTTCAGAATATCGTCGCGCTCCGGAACCATACCGCCCATACGTCCGTGAAAATAAACAGGTCTTCTTCCGTTTACAGAAAGTTTAACATCTTCAAGCATCTGGCCTGCGCTCATTTCGACGGTAATAAACGCTTTTGTCCGGTCTATTACCTTTTCAAACGCTTCCTGCGGAAAAGGCCATAGTGTTATCGGCCTTAGAAGCCCAACGTTAAAGCCTTCTTCTTTCGCTTTTTCGATAACGCTTTTTGCTATTCTTGCCACGGTCCCGTAAGCGACAATTATAATGTCCGAATCATCGGTATTATACAGTTCGTATCTTGTTTCTTTTTCCTTTATCAAATTGTATTTTTCCTGCAAATTTCGGTTCCACTGTTCCAAAACCGCGGGATTAAGGTGTATTGACGTAATTACGTTCTGCGCCCGCTTGTTTTCGTGCCCCGTTACAGCCCACGGAGTTTCCGGGCGCTCTATAGGCTCGGTATCCCTGAACTCAACAACTTCCATCATCTGGCCAAGTATTCCGTCGCCCTGTATTATCGTAACAATGCGGTACTTGTCCGACAAATTAAATGCTTCTACCGTTAACTCATAAAGTTCCTGTACACTTGACGGAGCGAGAACTATCTGCCTGTAATCGCCGTGGCCTCCGCCCTTGCACGACTGAAAGTAATCGCTTTGGGACGGCTGTATCCCTCCAAGGCCTGGGCCGGCGCGAACAATGTTTACCACTACGGCAGGCACCTGTGCTCCGGCGAGATATGACAGCCCTTCCTGCTTCAGGCTTATACCCGGGCTTGATGATGACGTCATTACCCTCGTACCTGTGCTGCCTGCGCCGTAAACCATGTTAATCGCCGCTACTTCGCTTTCGGCCTGCAGGAAAACGCCATTAACCTTCGGCAGTTTTTTGGCCATATAATGAGCTATTTCTGTCTGCGGTGTTATCGGATATCCGAAATAATGAATGCATCCCGCTCTTATAGCTGCTTCGGCTATTGCCTCGTTACCCTTCATCAACATTCTCTGTCCCATACGGCGCCCTCCTTTATTTCTCTACGATAATAACACAATCCGGGCAGATTGTGGCGCAGAATGCGCATCCTATACATTGTTCCATACCCGTAATTTCCGCCGGATGGTACCCTTTTTCGTTCAAATTCTGTTCACTCATTTTGATAATATGTTTTGGGCATACATGCACGCATAGACCGCAGCCCTTGCATCTTTCTTCTATAAACGTAACCTTAGGCATTTGATGTTTCACCTTCTGTCCAATTAAGAAAATAAATTCTTCGTTATTATAACATAACAAAGCCGGAGTGCAAACAATAAGATTTTTTTGACTTTGAAAATAATGTACGACATGCGACATTCCCCGAAGCCCCGCTGTTTACAGGATAATGGGGAGCGGGTTAATGAGCAGCCCGGGATATGGAGACCTCTCAACAGAAAAATAAACATGTTTTCGATGACAAAGGGCGATACTCTACAGGATAGCCCGGACAAGCAGGCTTTCACACGGCTCAAGCCTTGCTTTAAGCATTCCGCCGCTGAATTTCAGTGAATGGTTCCGCCCGAATACTTCGGTCATAACCGACTCTTCGGTCACTCCGACCAGGCCTGCCGGTATGCTTACATTTACGGCCTTCTTATCCTGCGAGCATATCGCGATAAACGCCTTTTGTTCGGTAAAACGCGCGTATGAAATGACACTGTTTTTTGAATATAAAATCTTAAAGCCCCCGGTTTGAAGCGCTTGTTCGTTTCTCCTTAAATGGGCAAGCGTACGGTAAAGGCTTAAAAATTCAATACGCTGCCTGTTTTCATCCCACTGCATCGGGTACCTGCAGCCTTCAACGGTATGGATATGCCCGTCCAGCCCTACCTCATCGCCATAGTAAATACCGGGAACACCGGGAAACGTAAATAGCATGATCACCGCTGCCCGGCAGCTTTCGAATGAAATGTCAGGATTATTATGCAGGCGCGGGACATCATGGCTGTCAAACAGGTTGTACTGGAGCGCCGCAAGCTGATGGGGAAGCCTTGCCAAATGCTGCATGAACATTTTTGCAAGCTCCTCGGCATTTCTCCTTCCTGACTGGAAATTGTACCTCACAAGCCTTTTTACAAATTCGTCCGTTTCTCCGAGGAACTGTCTTACCGGGCGTCCGAAACCGAAATAGTTCATTGACGCGTCCCACTCGAAACCGTTCAGGAATTCAATGCAGTCGGTCATGTGCTCTGCGAGTATGTATGCTTCAGGATTTATGCCTTTTATTACTTTCCTGATTTCGGACCATACCTCGTGATGAAGCTGCAGCTCATTCCGGCGTGCCATGCAGTAGCCTACGTCAAACCTCCATCCGTCAATCCCGTACGGCGGGCTCATCCATTTTTTAATCACTGATTTATCTGACCGGTATATGATATCACACAGCTTTTCCGAAGAATAATTCAATACGGGCAGTGTTTCAACATTGAACCACGAATCATAGCTGTTATCATCATTAAAAAAGTAAAACTCCCTTTCTTCCGATTTGGGACAATTCCAGGCTCCGACAGAAGCGGGGAAAAACGTGTGATCCCTGTTAAACCATTTATGCGCGGAACCGGTATGGTTGAAAGAAACATCGACTATAACGAACATCCCGTTATCGTGGAGTTCCTTTATCAGCTTCTCAAGCGCGCGGTTCCCGCCGAAATGCGGATCTACTGTGAAATAATCGGCGCAGTCGTACTTGTGATTCGATGCGGCAAGAAATATGGGATTCAGATAAATCGCGTTCACGCCCAAAGATTTAAGGTAAGGCAGCTTTTTTATTATTCCTTCGATATCCCCGCCGAAAAAATCAAGATTATACCCTTCATGATATTCGCAGGGTTTATCGTTCCAGTTTTTCCTGATCGTCGTATGCCCGTTGAACACATATTCATTGTCCTTTACATCGTTTTCGGGATTCCCGTTATAAAACCTGTCGGGGAATACCTGGTAAAAAACCGCTTTCTTTACCCATTCCGGGCTTTCAAAGCCGGCAATTATCCTGAAATCGTGATCTTCGACTGGCGGATAATTCGTTATTCCAAGCTGGTTGTAATAGAACGTGTCTTCCGCGGCGCTGATCATAAAATGGTAATTGATAACCGGCTGCGTTATTTTCAGGCTGCATGAATAATGTGAAAACACGGGTCCCGTACCTGTTTTCTCCATAAGCGCATAATGATCCACCCCGTTAATGACATACCTCAGTAAAACGGTTTTTACAGGCGAATTCTTAAATACCCTTAGTTTTACCGTAATTGTCTCGCCGGGTAACGGGTTCGGGTTGCTCAAAAAATGTTCTGATCCGTCGGAATAAACGCTGTTTTTCCAGTCCAAAAACATATTTTACACCTCAATCCGGACAGAAATAACAAAACCGCGCCCGCAGTCCGGCAGCCTGGTTTGCAGCCAGTCAGCGAAGAAAAACAGTCAGCGCTGCTTCAGCGAGGCCGCAGGTATATACATAAGCCGGTAATAATCGTCAAGCATTCTTGCCGCGGAAAACTTCCGCTGCGACATTTCAATGCTCTTTTTCATCATCGCTGTCCACTTTTCCCTGTTGTTATAAAAAAGCGGTATAACTTCACCGGTCAATACCTCATACATCGCTTTAAAGTCCCTGGTATCGACATCTTTATCATTTCCGCCGCTTTCAACCAGCCAGCCGTTTTCCCCGTGAACGCACATTTCGGGCCACCAGCCGTCGGCAATGCTCAAATTAAGGACTCCGTTCATTGCCGCCTTCATTCCGGACGTGCCGCAGGCTTCCATTTTTATTATCGGGTTATTGATCCAGATATCGCAGCCCCTTGTCATTAGCTTCCCTATTTTCATGTCATAATCGGCGAGAAAAACGACATTTTCCGGGTACCGGCGCGACAGCCCGTATACTTTATCAACAAGTTCCTTGCCGTCAAGATCATTAGGATGAGCCTTGCCTGAAAAGACAACCTGCAGTTTCCGGTCATTAAAAAGTTTTTCCATTGCGTCTATGTCCTTAAATAACAGATCATGCCTCTTATACGGCGCAGCCCTTCTTGCAAAACCCGCGACGAGGACGTTTTCATCAAGCCTTACACCGTTTCGCACGTAAATTTCATGAAGCAGTTCCTTTTTGACAGCCATATGCGCATGCCAAAGTTTACTGCCGTCATTGAAAGACTCCGCAATTCTTTTATCCTGCCATGTGCCGGTATGGACCCCGTTCGTTACCGGTATGATTTCGGATGCGTTGCTGATATCCTGCCACATCTTTTTCGCCGTATTACAGTGCATTTCGGATACCGCGTTTGTCTTTGCCGAAAGCCTTAAGCCCGCCGCAGTCATACTGAAAGGGTCGCCTCCAAGCTTCAGCATCTGGCCGTATGACAGTCCCCGGTAAGCCCCGATGTATCTTAAGAGTTCATGGTCATATTCCTCATTTCCCGCTTTTACCGGCGTATGCGTCGTATATATTATCCGCTTTCTCGTTTCTTTCCACGCCTCGTCAAAGCTCATACCGTCAATGTCCATTTTCCTGCTTACCAGTTCAATTCCCGCAAGCACTGGATGGCTATCGTTGAAATGATAAATATCGGGATAAATCCCGAGCGCTTCAAGCGCGTTCAGCCCGCCTATGCTGAGGATCATTTCCTGCGCAACGCGCTCTTCCGCAAACCAGCCGTACAACTGTCCTGTCAAAAGCCTGTCATTGTTTCCGGGAATATTCGTATCAAGAAGATACAGCGGTGCGTTCCCGTATTTATTGCATAGCCAGACCTTTGCCCTGACCTGTTTCCCCCTGATTTTTACTTTTACCTCTATTCCCGTGTTATCGAGAAAATCATAGCGGTATTCGGTAAAACAGTCGTAAACTTTCCCGTCATTATCTATAAACTGCTTATTGTATCCCTGTCTCCACAGGATTCCTACGCCGACCATAGGATAACCGCCGTCTTTCGCGGCTTTTAGAATATCTCCCGCAAGAATCCCCAATCCGCCCGAATATATCCTGAAATCTTCGTGAAGACCGAATTCCATGCAGAAATACGCAACTTTCGGATAGTTATTAGTTTTTTTCATGAAAATACCTCCGGTATTGTTTTAAATCCCGATACTGCCGATAATAACGCCGCCCGCGTCAAGAATGATTTTCTCCCCCGGGTTTATCGTACGGCTGGACCTTTTCCAGTTTGAATAAATTAGCCTGAATTTGCCTGTTTTTACAAACGAGTATTCCTTATATATCAGCGAAAGAATAACTTCGGCGCGGGTTTTCAGCCCCTTATTCGCGATAACGAAAACGCCTTTTTCCAAGCTCTTGTCATAGCAGCATAGACACAACAGTTTGTCGTTTTCAAGAACTTCTTCGTTAATGATGAATTTTTCCTTTTTCGATATGATACCGGAAAATTCTTTCCGGATTATTAACGCGTCCGCAATCAGTTCTTTCATTCGAAACCCGCCTTCACCCGTCCAGTGAAACCTGTAATTGTCAAAAAACGCGAGCTTTCCGTACATCGGATCATCCTTGTCAAGTACGAACCTGCCTTCATTCGTGTTGTCAAGCCCAAGATTCATCGGCTGAATCTCGACAAGCTCCTGGCCGTTGTTGATATACGGCACTGTGTTCGGCATAAAGCAGTTTATCATGACAAGCTGCCTGAGTCTGTCCGCGTTCCGGTGTACCAGGGCAGCCCTTGGCGTATCCGGTGTTTCAAGCGCCGCCGTCATCGGGATCGCAGCGTTCATAAGCGTATCGTCAAGAAGAATTTTGTTGAACCCGGGCTTGTCGAAAGATTTATACACCGACCATAAATTCCCGCTTATAAAGTGGAACCCGTCTTCGTATGCCGATTCCGCCCTTTTGGGAATTAGCTCTTCGGACCACAGGATAAAAAACCTGACGCCCGATTTCGCTTTAGCGTTAATCTCCCTGTTCAATTCCGCGGAAAGGGCATGGCCCATGTCAATCCTGGCGCCGTCAATACCAAAATTGTCCCTGTAGTACGGTATTACGTCCGTAATGTATTTTATAAGCGCAGCGTTTTCTTTTCCGCCGCGGTTAAGCTTCAGGCATACGCCGTCCTGCATTATGTACGGAGGCATCGTGTCTTTCACGTATTCCTTTGCTATAGCGTGATTGTCGAAATAGAACCTCAGGTACGTGACATCGCTCCAGATCGGCTGGTTATCGTTTATTACATCCGAAAAACCGGGAACGGTGGTTATGCCGAATTCATTTTCTATCAGTTCGAGGATGTTGCTTCCGGTCTCTTTATGCAGCCGGACAAGCTTTTCCCACTTCCTTTTATCAATTTTATCCGGCGACCACGTAAACTTTGACAGGTATTCATCCAGATTCTTTGACTCGTATAAGAAAACCACCGTTTCTTCATTCACAGGCAAAGGCATTTTTGTTTTTTCAACAACGGGTACGGAAAATTTTTCGGCATGTTTCAGATCAATCCAGTAAAACCAGTCGGGATGTTCCGAAATAAGATCGCTGTCCCTTGAAACGGTCCTGAACGCAAAATCAAGCAGTACGCTGAAACCGAGAATATGGCACGCTTCAATAAATGCTTTAAACTCGGTTTCGAGAAGCTTTTCGCTGAATTCTCCCAAAAGTTCGTCATGGAGTTTCTTATCGAGTTCGTAAATGTTTTTTATCGCGTAAGGACTTCCCGTGTCACCCTTCTTATATTTTTCACCCGTTTTGAACACGGGGAGCAGGTATACTATGTCAACACCCATGCTTTTCAGGTACGGCAGCAGGCATATCGATTTGACGAAAGTTCCGTAGCAAATCCTGCCCTTTTCATAATGATCCCAGGCCGTGAACACTCTCGGCAGTATCCCGTATATTGCTTTTTCAGCCGGATTTACGGCGGTATCATTCAAATTTTCCGTTTTACCTGCATGGGCAAGTATTTCCTTTTCAATGCACCACTCAATAAATATATATGGATTGACGGCGATTTCGCCCTTTCTTCCGTCATATTTTTTATATAAACCAAATCCGTCCGGTTTCCATGCCTCCGGTATGAAATAACCGTCCCGGAATTTGTCCTTTTTCGACTTAATCAGACCCAGTATTTTGTTAAGGTTCTCCATATCGGCATATATGATTAGCCAGAAGCTGAATCATACACTCCTTTCTCTTGATGTTTCGATTTGCTTCGTTTTGCTCTTATACTTACCAGGCTTGATCAGGTTTTGCACGCACCTTCGGCAATACCCTGTATGACATAGCGCTGCAGGATAACGAACAGTATCGTTATCGGGATTGCCACCATGACCGCTCCCGCCGCAAACATTGTAAATTCGGTATTCATCCTGTCTCTTACCATTTCAAACAGCCCGATTGCGAGTGTCTTCTTCGAAGCTGTCCTCAATACGAGCCTTGCGAGGATAAAGTCCATCCACGGCGCCATAAAATTGGTCAGCGCTATAAAGGTGATAATCGGAGTTGAAAGCGGCAGCATTACCTTTGCAAACAATTTCATGTTTGTTGCCCCGTCAATTTTTGCCGCCTCGGGGAGCGAGCGCGGGATTGAATCGAAATATCCCTTTACAAGCCATGCCCCATATGGTATTGCCCCGGCGGTATATACAATGACAAGCCCAAAATGCGTATCAAGCATTCCAATTTGCAGCAGAAGAAGAAAAACCGCAATCATTGACATAAAAGAAGGAAAAGCCTGGAGTACAAGCATTGTCATGAGCGTCAGCTTGCGTCCCCTGAAACGGAACTGCGAAAGGGCGTAGGCGGTGATAACGACAAATACAACGGACAACACCATCGTAAAAAACGCTATTTTCAGCGTATTCATGTACCATAGCCCGAAATCGGTTTCGGTAAATAGCTCCCTGTAATGCGCCCCGGTAATGTTTTTCGGTATAATCGTAGAGGAATAAAGCGCGTTTCCAGGGTTCAGCGAGGACATGACAATCCAGACAATAGGGTATGTAGAAAATACGGCACAGATGATTAAGAAAATATGAATAAGTACTTTTGACGCATCCCTTTTAATTTTTCCCAATGCGTTCATTGCACCATGTCCTCCTCCCTGAATGCTTTCGTATATGAAAAGTTGATTACGGACATCAAGGCAACTATAACAAACACTATGATTGAAACAACCGACGCCATATGGAACTGGCTCTGGTCAAGCGTCAGCTTATACAGCCATGAAAGCAGGATATCCGTATGACCTGCATAACTGTAGGACGTATTTGTCGGATTTCCCATTGTCAGCATATAAATTAAATTGAAGTTGTTAAAGTTATGCGCGATTCCCATTATAAGCAGCGGGGCCGTTGAGTACATCACTATCGGAAGCGTTATTTTCGTAAACTGCTTCACTGCGTTTGCCCCTTCGATAGAAGCCGCCTCATACAGTTCATTTGAAATACTCGTCAAAACCCCTGATATCATTGCCATGTAATACGGAAACGCAAGCCAGAGGTTCACCAAAAGACATGTAATTTTCGCCCACGTCTGGTCAGCGAGCCACGGAACCGCGCCGAGGCCGATTGCCTGCAGGTACTTGTTAATCGGGCCGAACTGGCCGTTAAACATGTTCCTCATGATAAGGATCGATATGAATCCGGGCATCGCCCAGGGCAGTATAAATATTGTGCGCCAGAATTTTTTTATTGTTACTCCTTTTGAGTTGATCAATATGGCGAAAAACATGCCGGTAAAGAACGCTGTAACGGATGACACTACCGCCCATACAACCGTCCACAGCGCAACACCGAAGAATGTACGGCTGAAAGACGGCAATCTGAACAGGTTTATGAAATTATCAAACCCGACCCAGTCGACCAGGTTCCTCGGAGAAAGATGATCCGGGCTGGAATAATTCGTGAAAGCGATAAGGATACCAAAAATTAGCGGCACGACCGTTATAAACAATATTAGTATTACTGCGGGTGATAAAAGCAAATAAGGGAAACCTTTCTCGGACGCCGTTTTTAACGAGTTGATAAATCCGGCGGGCACCCTACCCTGTTCCCTGTGTTTTCCGACCATTACCGCATCCCTTATATTCAGCATATACAGAACAATGAACAAAAGAAGGACGATGACCGAAATAATACCGAAAACCATCAGGAATATCGAATGGTCTCCCTGTATTATCCTGCCGTCGACTATCTCCTGGGGCCTATCGCCCAACGTGATAAGTCCGCGTATGCTTTTTATGTTGTACGGCAGGACGAATATTATGTACAGTATTTCAGCAAGCAAAAACAGGATGCCCTTTACAACCTGCCTGTTGTATAACTGCCCGAGACCCATGAAAACCGCTGACAAGACACCTGCTTTTGCGGAATAGCGAACCATCTTTATCCCCGCCTTTCAAACACTCATTCGATACCCTTATGGCGCAATTTATACCACCCGTAAAAACAAAACGGTTTGTAACAGCAATTAACCGGATGCTTGATACATCTTTTCATTATGATATATTGCATTTTTAATGCGGACAGAAGCTTGCGCTTCCGCCCGCATTAAGTTATTCATCAATTTCCCTGCAGGGCCAATGCCTCTTCTATGCTTTTAACCGCGTTGTCCAGTATTGCTTTCGGATCTCCGCCTTTATTCCAATTCTCGTCAAGGGCTGTTGCCATAGGCACCCATACCGAAGCCATTTCGGGAATGTTCGGCATTGCCTGGGCATATTGGGCCTGTTCCAGAAATGCGGCCGAAATAGGATCGTTTTTAATTGAAGGAGATTCCAGTAAATCCTTCCGCGGCGGTATCTGGCTTGTGCTTTCAAACCTGTCGGCGAGCAGTTCGCTCGAGGTCAGGTATTTTGCCAGCAGTTTCGCTGCGTTAGGGTATTTCGTGTAAGAATTAACATAAAAAGCGCGTATCCCCGAAAATGACGTAGGATGCTTTCCGTTCGGCAAAAGCGGCAGCGGTGCAACACCGAAATTGACTCCTGCGTCTTTATGTCCCTGGACCGCCCACGGCCCGTCAATGTTAAGAGCGAGCTTCCCTTCGTTGAAAAGCGCGTTTTTAATGTCATAATTGATATCCGCCGTATTAAGCGGCAGTATTTCCTTAAGACTCTGGTGGAATTTCATGCCTTCAACCGCCCCGGGACTGTTAAGGCCGATATCCGATTTATCGGTGCCGTTATTGCCGAATACATATCCGTCGTAACCGCCGATAAACGAGTAAATGTAATAGAAATTTGCTAATTCCATCATAAAGCCGTATTGGTTCTTGCTGACATCCGTAAAACTCTTTGAAAATTCGATCAATTCGTCAAAAGTTTTCGGCGGTTCCGCTATCAAGTCCTTGTTGTAGAATAACGCGTAGGTTTCAATCGCATCAGGGTAACCGTACCATACACCGTTATACGATGTTCCCTGTACCGCAGCGTCAAGGAATTCATCAGGTTTCAAAACATCATTCGGGTAAATCAGCCCGGATGAAACCATATCCCCGACTTTATCGTGAGGTGCGCTGAAAACATCCGCCCCAAGCCCTGCCGGACCGTCTGTTTTCAGTTTTGTCGGGGCACGGGCTCATATGTAACTTCAACGCCATAAATCCGGGTAAAGTCTTTAATCACCTTCTTAAGCCAGTCGCCTTCATTTCCCTCGGAATCCCATACCTTTAATTTTGCGCCGGGTTCAGGTTTTAAGCCGTCATCTTCAGGCGCAGCCGGTTCCGCTGTCGGCGTTACGGTTTGGGTTTCCTGTCCCGCTGTTGTTTCTTCTTGGGGTTTAGCCGGTGTACAGCCTGCAGTCGCAAGTAATAATGCGGCCAGTAGAGTTAACGCAGCAATCACGGAAATAATTTTTCGAGGCTTTGCTTTCATGGATAATCTCCTCCCTTTCATAAATCGAATCAAACATTTTTAATGGCCAATATCTCTTGTAAATAACGGTGTTATATATCTTTTGTGAAAAATAAAGAGAATTTGTGCATACGCTTGCATGAATTGCCGGCAATAAGTCCTTTTATAGCAAATTAGAGAAGGCTAATGAAGAAGAATTAAATCGTCTATTAAAATGTCTTAATTGATGATTTGCGTATAATTAATTCACCGGGTACAATTGCCCTGTTAAAACTTTTATGTTCGCTTTCGATATCGGCAAGGAGCAGTTCGAATGCTTTTACCCCGAGCGTAAAGGCGTTAACTTCGACCGATGTGAGAGAAGGCGTCATATATTCCGACAGCGGTGCATTGTTAAAGCCCGCAACGGCAATATCACCAGGAACATGCAGCCCTTTTTCGCGTATTGCGGCAATTACCCCGAAGGCAATAAGATCGTCAATCGCAATAACCGCATCAGGGGTAATATCCTTCTCGATAAGTTTATTCATAAGGTCATAACCTTTATCATCGATAAATTTTCCTTCAACTATCAAATCAGCGTCAAATTCAAAGCCGTTGTCTTCCAATGCTTTTTTATATCCCTCAAGCCTGTCAATCGTGACCGTGTATTCGTAAGATACACCTAAAAACGCAATCTTTTTGTATCCCTGTGCGATAAAATGATTCGTCAGTTCATAGCTTATCGAGAAATTGTTATTGTCAACCCAGTTCACTTCATTTTGATCCTGCGGTCTTCCGACAACAACGAATGGGAATTTGAGTTTTTTCAATTCGGAAACGGCAGGGTCTTTAATCATGGAAGTCATCAGGATAATTCCTTCAGTTATTCCCCCTACCGCAAATTCTTTTGCCATTTGCTTTTCCTCGGCTGCTGTGTTCGCGCTTGAAATTAATATATTATACCCGTTTTTATACGCAACGGAGCCTATTCCTCTTAATATTTCGGGGAAAAAAGGGTGACGGAACGAATTTTCCGTAGAACCCGGAACAACGAGACCGATTATCCTGGTCGATTTTTTTGCGAGTGAACGCGCTATATAATTGGGATGATAATTCATCTTCTTCATGATTTTAAGGACTCTTTCCCTTGTAGCAGCGCTTATTCTCGGGTTGTTCGCGATTACCCGCGAAATCGTGGAAGGAGAAACTTTTGCGGCCTTTGCTATGTCATTTATCGTTACGCCCATTATTATATGACTCCTATAATACAATTTATTGTTCTTATTTGCGCAATCGCTTGCACAAATTATTATAACACATATATTTCCAACAGGTCAATATATTTTTTGGAATATTTTTGTCACGCAGAAACGAAACACCCAAAGCAGACCCGCGGGAATAATGTCGTATAAACAGCGGGTGGCTCGGGTGTTTTCGGTGACGCCGGGCGACAGGCTTCAGAGCCCTGCTGCCTACAGGCAAATGTGGAGCGTGTTAATGAGCGACCTGGGATATGGAGACCTCTCCTTAAAAAAATGAACAGGATTTGGAGCGTGTTGCCGGTAGGTGCTTTGTCGCCCCAGGAAACGAAACACCCGGGACAGGACCCGCGGGAATAATGTCGTATAACCAGCGGGTAGCTCGGGTGTTTTCGGTGACGCCGGTGAATAAAAAAGAGGAAACGAAACACCCGGGACAGGACCCGCGGGAATAATGTCGTATAACCAGCGGGTAGCACGGGTGCTTTTGATGACAACGGAGAATAAAAAAAGAAACGAAATACTCGAGATAGGATCTGTCGGAATAAAAAGGGATACAGACAGAGATATTAAAAAGCGGCATTCATATATTTTTCCATCGGGAAGATCGGTTCCTGAAAATCATGTTTAATATTTTTAAGATTTTCTTTCATCACCGAATGAAATGCTATCGGTATTCCTGTCCGGGCCGAAACATCCCGCGCAAATTCACAGCCGGCAATAATATCATGTTCCGTCGTTTTATCCATTAAATGAGAGTTGTTTATTATATAATCCACGTCTATTCTTGATGATATGCGAATCTCTTCAAGAATTTTCACAACGCCTTCAACAGTCCGGGTTTCAGGACGAAAACAGTTAACAACAAAATACAATAGCGAATCAGATACGGGAATTTCATTTCTGTACCGGCCTATTACCTTGGCTCCGGCATCGTCGCCGCCCGTATCAATAATCAGAACTGCGCCGCTGTCTTTAAGATATTGCGTTATTTCGCCCGTTAATGCGGGGATGTCAACATTTGTATTAGCGTATTTCGTACTGACCGGAACAATACCGTTCTTTTTCAGGATATTTACGGCCGCACTGCTTCTAAAGTACGGGTTTATTATGTCAAGATCGGCAAATACGATTTTTTTTGCGGTTTTTGACCGGCTGATCGCAAAATTCAGCGAAACCTCGGACTTTCCGCTTCCATAATGTCCGGTAAATATATGAATCCTTTTTTGCTGCATTTCGTACCTCCCGTATTTACTGTCTTCCGCTGAATCAGCCGGTTCCAGGCGTTACCAATGAATTCACGATTAGTGCGAAGGGTCTAATAGCTCCTATTTATTGTTTTAATCCTTAACGGCATATTTTTCTCTTCCGGTTTCATACAGATTATTCCCATAACGGTCTATCAATACTATTGCGGGAAAATCAACAACTTCAAGCATTCTTACCGCTTCTGTCCCTAAATCTTCAAACGCGATTACTTCCTGGCTTTTTATGCATTTTGAAATGAGAGCGGCGGCTCCGCCCACAGCCCCAAAGTATACGGCTCCGTGTTCAACCATCGCGCGTATGACACTTTCATCTCGCGTCCCTTTCCCAATCATCCCCGATATTCCGGTTTTAATTAACGCAGGTGTATATTTGTCCATTCTTCCGCTCGTCGTAGGACCCGCCGATCCGATTATTTTACCTTCCGGAGCAGGACAAGGACCGACATAATAAATTACCTGCCCTTCAGGCGGAAAAGGCAGCGGTTTTCCCGCGTCCAAAAGCTCAATCATCCTCTTGTGCGCTGCGTCCCTTGCCGTATAAACAGTACCTGTTAGTTCAACTATATCCCCGGCTTTAAGGTTGTCTACGACATCAGGCGTCAACGGTACGGTAATTTTCCGCTTCATATAGATATACCTCCATAAATTTAAGGATTTATGGTACTGGACCGCGTTTACTGCTAATCGGATTCATGCGTATACAACGGCGCTTCGACAGTAACCTGCGGATTGCCGTTCTTTAATCCGTAAACCAGAACCATGTTTGCCGGGTTTTTTCTGTTCGCGTGAACAAGTCTGATCCTTTTAGGCTCTATCCTGTATTCGCGCATCGTAAAGAAAATATCGACAAGCCTTTCAGGTCTGTGAATCATGAAAAACCGGCCGTGGTGCTTTAAAAGACCAGATGATACTTTAATAATATCTTCGAGGGTACAAAAGATTTCATGCCTTGAAACAGCCTTTGCATCGTCCGGATTTACCAATCCGCTTCCGGCTTTTGTATAAGGCGGATTAACGACCACCGCGTCAAAACTGCCCGGCCCGAACATATCGATAGAATTCCTGAAGTCGCCTTCCACTATGGTAATCCTGTTTTGAAGATTATTAAGCATTACGCTTCTTTGGGCCATTTCAGCCATTTCAGGCTGTATTTCCACGCCTGTAATATGATACGCGTCGGTTTTGGCCGACAGCAAAATCGGAATTATTCCGGTTCCTGTGCCAAGATCTATGATATTCATATTTTTATCGACTTTAACATAATTAGAAAGCAGGACAGCATCTATTCCAAAGCGAAAACCTTTGAGCTTCTGAATTATCTTAAGACCGTTCAGCTGCAGATCGTCCAAGCATTCTCCGTCTTTGACAAGATCGGTCATACTCTTCACCCCATCTTAAAGAAACAGCCAGACTTAATCGTCCGGCTGAATTTCTCCACTTAGAGAACAAATCAATTGCGTACCCAAAAAGGAATGGCAATTCTAAAACTTATAGACGGTCAGTAGCCTGTCCGTTATAAATGCAAAAATAATGATTATTCTATATATACATAGACATATTATTCCGGTTTTGGAGCATCAACAGGACATACATCCGCACATGCTCCGCATTCGATACATTCTTCCGGATCAATTACATATTTGGTATCACCGGCAGAAATACAATTTACCGGGCATTCAGGCTCGCAAGCTCCGCAGCTAATGCAATCGTCATTAATATAATATGCCATCCCATTACACCTCCTGCACTATTTGTCATAAAGCAATGTATAACTACGGAAAAAATAAAATTCCCTTGTTATCCTACAATATATTAAAGTATATGTCAATCAAAATAAACAGGTGTTTTTAGTCTTCAAGCTGTTTCAATACTTCCATATCCACTTCTTCCGGTTCGGGCTGCTTTTCAACATCCTTTATAAGCTGAATGTCCGACGCGTCGTATTCTCTCAAATCAGGTTCATTTTCATTGTCAAGCCTTACCTTAACAAGTTCTTCGAGAAGGTTAACATACATTACCGTTCCGCTTCCGTCGGGCGTTTGTACCAACGCTCCAACCTTAGGTATCCTTTTTATAAGATCTTCATATGCTTCCTGCTCATATTTTAAACAGCACATAAGCCTTCCGCATATTCCGGATATTTTTGTCGGATTCAGCGAAAGGCTTTGTTCCTTCGCCATTTTTATCGATACCGGATGGAATTCGGTGAGGTGTGAACTACAGCAAAGCTGTCTTCCGCATATCCCAAGACCCCCCATCATTTTTGCCTCATCCCTGACTCCAATTTGTCTAAGCTCAATTCGCGTTCTGAAAACAGAGGCAAGGTCTTTTACGAGTTCGCGAAAATCCACCCTTCCGTCGGCTGTGAAGTAAAAAAGAATTTTATTGTTGTCAAATGTGTACTCTACGTCAATAAGCTTCATTTCAAGATTGTGTTTTTCTATTTTTTCAAGACAGATTTTGTACGCTTCTTCAGCCTTTTTTTTGTTTTCGTCAACCTGCTTTATATCTTCCTCTGTCGCTTTCCTCATTACTTTCTTCAATGGTGCGACAACTTCGCTTTCATCTACCTCTTTTGCCGTGCAAACCACTTCACCGCATTCTATTCCGCGAGCAGTTTCGACAATAACCTTATCACCCTGTTCCAGTTTAGTGTCGACAGGATCAAAGTAATATATCTTTCCGGCGTAACGAAACCGGACTCCCACTACAATCGCCATATATTTAAACCTCCTGAATTTCCAGCAGCAATATATCAATTCCCAACTGGTAATTAATATTGTATCTGAAATTTCTCTGCATATTTTCCAATGCCGACAACCTGTCCATAAGTTTTCGCTTGGAACAGGCTGAAGCAATCCCTTTTATGATATCTTTTTTATCGGAATTAATCAACCTGTTTTCCATTCCCGTCAGAACCATTAAGCAATCCCTGTAAACCGACATAATTATGCCTATTGCCTCCGGAAAGTCGCCCTTATTATCAGTTAATATCTTGCGTACTTTTTCCGTTTGTGAAAAATCAGTTGGTTTTTGAAGCAAACCGATTATCAGATGCCTTAATTCGCGAAAAGAACTCTCTTCAAGCATGCGGACAGCTTTCCCCGGGATACCGCGGGAAAAGTTGATATAAAAATCCAGTTCATTTGCGTTTTTTGGCGCTAAAGGCATGATGATTCTTCTTATTTCACCTTCCGAATATGGTTCTAACCTGAAGTTTACCGTTCTTGACCGTATTGTCGGCAGCAGTGCGTCATAATTCACTGCAGACAAAATAATAACCGCATACTCCGGAGGCTCCTCAAGGGTTTTGAGAAGGCAGTTCTGTGCCTGGACAGTCATCATATCGGCACCGTCAATGAAATATACCTTTTTATATCCATACGCGGGACGGTTTGAGACGTGTTCCTGCAGCGCACGAATTAAATCGACGCCGATTGAAGACTTATCGGTTATCACTTCATAAAAATCAGGGTTTGTGCCTTCCGCGAAGGTTCTGCATGAAACGCAGCCGCAGCCGTCCGATTTGCCGAAGGGGCACAGAATGTCATGTGCGAATTCGAGCGCAACAGTACGTTTTCCCATACCTTCCGGGCCCGAAAACGCGTATGCGTGACCCAGCTTTCCGTCTGATAAAAATTTTTTTAATTGAGAAACAAGCGTCTTCTGTCCGATTATTTTATTCAAACCCACAAAAAATCCTCTTTCCAGCTTGTTAATTTAAAACTGATTCTTCACGCGGGAAAATGTTTGACACAATCCATTTTCAGCGTTTTCACAAAAATTTTGATTAATCTCTATAGCCGGCGGCTATAGAACAATATCAAGTATCAGCCCGCGTATATCTTCAATTCTTCCCAATATTTTTAAATGATCTCTCTCCGAACTTAAAACTTCCTTAGTGAGCTCTTCCAGTTTTTCATTCACTTTTTTTACCGTAGCGTATAAACGATGCCTTCCCCTTCTGTCCATATAGCTTTCTTTGGAAAAATTCATAAAACTTCTTATCGCTTCTTCCAGGAATTCGGAGATTAATCGCTTGTATGCTTTAAGTTCGGCGATATCCACTTTTTCCGACAACCGTTCTCCCTGCCTGAATATTTCCTGCGCCTTCCGGCGAAGCATTTCATCCCGGTCTTCGGAAGACTGCTTTTTTAAATACGTGTTGAATTGACCGGGAGCTTTTCCCTCGACTTTTCTGCCGCCGGTATTTATTCTCCCGGGTAAACCATCCGTCCTCCTGTTAGAGCCGTCAATTTTCATTCCCATGGCAATGCCCCGTTTCATTAAAAAATGCGGTACGCCGGTTTCAACCCTCTATTCCATATATCGGCAAAGCAGAGCGTCTATATATTCCTTTATTGAAGAAAATGCAGCGTCAATCCCGATTTCCCCATTGATGCGTTTAATCCTTTCGGGATACATCTCGATAAGCTCCAGATAGCCGTTATATACGTCACGGTGGAATTTGATGCTTTCGTTCTCGAGCCTGTCGGGGACTGACGAGTTAAATCTTCTTTTCAGCGCCAATTCGGGGTCTGTATCCATAAAAAAGGTTATATCCGGCATTATGTTCCCGGTCGCTATGTTATTTACTAGCTTGACTGTGTCCATACCCAGACCTCTCGCTAAACCCTGGTAAACATAGCTTGAATCCACGAAACGATCACATATCACCGTAATCCCATTTTCCAATGAAGGCTTTATCAACTGTGAAACCAATTGTGCTCTCGAAGCGGCATACAGCAGCATTTCCGTCACCGGGTTCATTTCAGTATTCCTGTTATCCAGAATAATGCTTCTGATCTTTTCGCTTATCGCTACTCCTCCCGGTTCACGCAGCGTAATAATTTTAATGCCTTTATTTGTTAAATATTCCTTCAGGAGAGTTAATTGTGTCGACTTTCCCGAACCATCGCTTCCTTCAAACGTAATAAACAGCCCTTTTCGCATTAATTTCACCTGTTCCTTAAAATATTCAGCGCGGTAATACAGATACCAGCATGTCTTTTAAAGTCTTTTCGTCTTTAGTCCGCGCGCCATCCGTAAGGCCGTGGATCTCCGCTCCCGCGTGATAAAGTCGACGCAGGCAGTCTATATGTTCTTTAGATATTGCTTCTCCCGGGCACAGGACAGGTATACCGGGCGGATACGGTGTAACGATCCCCGCGCTTCTAAAACCTTCGGACTCGACTAAAGGAATTTTTACGCCGCCATGCAAATAGCTCCAGCGATCGGGCATAATACATTCGCCCGCATATAAAAGCTTTTCATTTCGCATGCCGCGGTTTCCCCGGCCGGCTTTTCCGTTTATTTCGGCAAGGCTCCGCTGCAGTGCGTCTATTTCCCTGTCTCCATCGGATACCGCAGTAATAAATACCACGTTGTATTCGTCAGCCATTTCCGGATAAATGCCGTATTCCGAGCTTAATATCCGTGCAAGATCGAAACCTGATATATCGGAATTTGCGGTATTTACGACAATTCGGCTCGGGTCCCTTTTAAAGCCGTCCAGTTCATCAGGGACCAGGCGCAGCTTATCCATCCCGGACAATCCCCTTTTCATTAATTCCAATCGTTCGAGCAAACGTCCGTACCTTTTTTCGCCTTCCGTCCCGGCTAATCCGCACGCATATTCAATAGATGCCATTATCATATACGACGGGCTTGTCGTTGTCAGCATCGAAACCGCCTTTTGCACCGCAGCAATGTTAACGCGCCTGCTTCCGATATGCAGAACCGCCGCCTGTGTAAGAGCCGGCAGCGTTTTGTGAAAACTTTGTACTGCCATGTCGGCGCCAAGGCTTATTGCTGTCGGCGGAAACCTTTGTGAAAACGCAAAGTGAGCGCCGTGCGCTTCGTCAACCAGAAGCAATTTACCGGAAGCATGCATGATTCCGGACAGCTCCGAGATCGGGGCGCATAGACCGTAATAATCCGGAGAAGTGACAATGGCGCCTTTTACATCTGGGTTTTCATGCAGGGCTCTTTCCCAATCCTCCGCTTCTGCCGGAACAGCCAACTGCCAATCCTCATTATACCGCGGCATTACAAATACAGGCTGGATTTCAAACAGGATAAGACCGTTTATTACCGAGTAATGACAATTTCTTGATACCAGCACCCTGTCGCCCTGTTTGAAGCCGGAAAGCAGCATTGCATGTATCCCGGAGGTAGAGCCGTTCAACAGGAAGAATGATTTTACCGCTCCGAACGCCTTCGCGCACGCGTCCATGCTCATGCCAATTACGCCCGAAGGCCGGTGCAGGTTGTCTAATCCTTGCAGTTCGGTAAGATCATACCTTAACAGGTTATCCCCGAATGACCCGGAAAACCCCTTGCCGCCCTTATGACCGGGCATATGCATCATTATTTTGTTTTTCCCGGTTACTTCTTCAAGCGCGTTGATTATCGGAAAAAGCTCTCTTTTTTTCATTCCATGTCTTTCAACCGCCGTAATTCATTTAATTCCACAGCATTGATACGGTTATATTTTATGATGAATCCGGTTCCATTGCAAGAACACGCCGAAAGATCGGATGAACACCTATATATAAGCTATCAATTAAGCTATAACGGAAGTATAACCTTGAACAGGTTTCTCGAGCCGATATTTATAAATTTAACACTGCCTCTTTCGGCAAAAGCTTTTTTGATCCTGGACATACCCGTCCCGGCACTGAGAAAACGCTTTTCCCGATCCATAATCAGAAGCCTTTGATACAACCAAGGGTTACGCCTGCTCGGGTTTTTATCGCGCATGTATTTCATGACACTGTTGCCTGCTATCAAAGCTCCGGGATTGCTTATTTCAATATAGTCATTCTTCACTTCAACATGGATCCCTCTCCCTATGTCAAGATAGTCACGGTGCAGTATTGCGTTTGCGATCGCCTCGTCAAAGGCCTCGAAAGGGAACTCGCTGTCGCTGACTATATCGCTGATGCAGGCTGAGGACTTTTTAATCATTTCAAAAATGTTGCCCGTAATATGGGCAACATTTTCCCTGCATTCTATTTTAATGTAACAGTGAGGCAAAAAAATCGAAGGGTTTTTGCCGAATAAAAGCATAGCGCCGATTGTAGGGCTGTAAGAGCCGTTATCAGTTTCCGCGACAAAGCCAAGCGCTTCCATAAGCACCAGATCCGGGTTTTCACTTTCTACCTGCAGGTTTTTTAAGTAATCAAGGAGAAGGTCTTTATCCAGGTCATCCATTGTCGCCCGGACCAGCGGAACGGTTTCATAAGACTTAAGCCCGTTTTCCTGCATCATTCCCGCAATTTCGCTTCTTCTCGCTATATCGGTCGTGGAACCCCTTCGTATATAAAATGCGCCGGTTTGGAGCATCTGATGCGGCCTGTGCCGGCTTTTAAAAACAGTAATTACTGCCAGCGTCACTCCTTCGTATCCGACAAAATCCACCCTTACCGGAACCGGAGGATCACTGCGGTTATAAATGATTTGCTGTATCTGTTCCTCGCTGAATCCTCCCGGATCCACTCCAATTATTCTTTTTGTCTTGTCCTCAACTCCAAAGAGAATATATCCCCTTCCACCCCGAGAGTTGGCAATGGCGATTACATCTTTTGTAATTTCCTTTTTTTCGCTCTCGGTATTCAGATGAAGGGTTTGTTTAAAGTCAAGCTTTGGACCTTCTTCTCTTCTTAATAACTGTTTTATCCTGCCTGCATCCATAAGATCAAGTTCCTTATCCCCCGGGCGGTTATTGACCGGGATCCAGCATCAGCGGCTACTGCGCGGTTATTTCCATCCAGGCCTGGTTATACAGTTCTTTTACGCTTCCAAGGTCTTTAAAAACCTCGCACCTATTCAGGATTTCTTCCGAGGGCAAATACGCCGGTAAATCCATTACTTCCGGGTTTTCGGTCATCATCATCTCGAGGGCGGCCTTATTGGGCGTTGAATAGCCGACAAACTCTGTGTTTTGATAGGCATTTTCAGGATCAAGCAGGAAATTGATAAACATTTCGGCTTCTTTCTTGTTCCGGCTTGTTTTCGGAATGACCATGCAGTCAAACCAAAGATTCGCGCCTTCTTCAGGAACCGCGTATTCGATATAGTCAACATCCTGCCAGTATATTTCCATCGCGGCGCCGGACCAGTTCAACGCAATGGCCGCGTCGCCGTTTATCATCATATCAACTATTTCATCGACATAATACCCATTGACAAGTTTCTTTTGCTCTATTAATGAATTTTTAGCTTCCTCAATCTCCTTCGGGTCCGTTGAGTTAACCGAATATCCCAGCCTTTTCAGTGCGACGCCGATTGTATCCCTCATGCTGTCGAGCATCAGTATTTTTCCCGCGTATTTTTCATCCCACAGGATATCCCAACTGTTCACGGGTTCATCTACCATATCCGTATTATATAAAATTCCAAGCGTCCCCCAGAAATACGGGACAGTGTACTCGTTGTTCGGATCGTAATCCAAACCCTTAAACCGGTCATCAATGTACTTAAAGTTCGGGATATTATTGAAGTCAATCTTCTGGAGCATATCCTTCTTTATCATTTCTTCTATTAAATAATCCGAAGGAAAAATCAAATCATAATTTGTGCCGCCTGTTTCAAGCTTTGCCATCATGTGCTCGTTTGTTTCGAACATCTCATAGTTAATCTTTATGCCGGTCTCTTTCTCAAATTTCGCGATAAGGCTTTTATCTATATAGTCTCCCCAGTTGTATACGTTCAGCACAACCCTATCTTTTCCGCACCCGGATAATAACGTAAGCATAAGCGCAGTAATTACCGTAAAGACAAAAATAATAACTTTTTTCATGGTATTAACTCATCTCCTTTTGCCGTTCTTTTATTTATTACGAGAAGTAAAACTGCCACGGTTAACAGCATTATCGTGCTAAGAGCGTTTATTGACGGTTTTATTCCTCTTCTTGCCATCGAGTATATGACAATCGACAGGTTCGTAACACCTGAACCCGTGTTGAAAAAACTAATGACAAAATCATCAACCGACAATGTAAATGCCATCAGCGCTCCTGTTACAACTCCGGGCATTATTTCCGGAATAACCACCTTTCGCATCGCGTAAAACGGAGTAGCTCCAAGATCAAGCGCCGCTTCGGCCATATGACGGTTCATCTGCCTGAGCTTCGGAAGCACCGACAGAATGACGTACGGTATATTGAACATAACATGGGATATAAGCATCGTAAGAAAACCAAGACGCATGTTAACCGATATAAACAGCGTCATAAGAGCCACACCGGTCACAATATCGGGGTTTAAAACCGGAAGATAGTTTATGTTTAAAACAACCTTTTTCCCTATTAAACCCATGTTATGGATTCCTATCGCCGCAAATGTGCCGATTATCGTTGATATCAGCGATGACAGAAGAGCTACGATAAACGTATAGTACAGGGCTTTTATTATATCCGGATCCCTGAAAAGTTCGCCATACCATTTCAGTGTAAATCCTCCCCAGTGGCCTCTCGATTTTGACTCGTTAAAGCTGTAAACAATTAAAACAAGGATTGGGGCGTAAAGAAACAGAAATATGATACCAATATATATACGCTTTATTGTTTTACCTACCACATTGACGCCCTCCCTTCCTCGCTATTATTATTATCAACTTTCGACATTACAGCCATCGAAACAAGAATCATAACCATAAGGATTATTGACAGAGCGGAGCCGAAATGCCAGTCCCTGTATATCGTAAACTGCTGTTCGATTAAATTTCCGATCAGTAGTTCCTTTCCGCCGCCTAAAAGCCTGGAAATAACAAAAGTACTGACAGCAGGCATAAAAACCATTGTTATTCCTGTTATTATTCCCGGTACGCTCAGGGGCAGTATAACCTTTATAAAAGTGATAAGGCTGTTGGCCCCGAGATCCGTTGCCGCTTCCAACACATTCTTGTCTATTTTCGATAGTACCGTATATATCGGAAGTACCATGAAGGGCAGAAAATTATAAACCATCCCCAAAACAACAGCGGTCTGTCCCGGCATTATTTCAATAGGCGGGAGGTTAAAAAACTCAAGAGCTTTATTAATAAACCCGTTAGGGGACAATATTGCCATCCACGCGTATGTCCTGAGGAGAAAATTCATCCAGATTGGCAGCAGGAAAAAAAGCAATAGAAGACTTCTGTGCTGTTGTTTTGATTTTGAAATTATATAAGCAACCGGATACCCGAGCAGCAGGCACAAAGCAGTTGATATTATCGCCAGCCTGAACGATTTCCATATAACATTCAGATACAGCATATCAAAGAATTTGGAGTAATGCTCGAGTGTAAAGGATAATGATGAAGGCTCATGTATGTTTCCGCTCGTAATGCTGTAGAAAAAAACAAGCAGCAGCGGAATCACTATGAAAATAGCCATCCATAAAACATACGGATATGCAAGTAACTTAGCTCTGTTTTTCAATTTCCGTTACCTCTCTTTTCATTACATGAATATCTTCAGGTTCGAAAGTAAGCCCGACTTCTCTGCCTACTTCCTGCATATCGGTACTGTGTATCATATATTCAAAGCCGTTGCTTTCCACAAGCATCTCGTAATGAACGCCTTTAAAAACGACGGAGGTTACAAC
>LSQX01013148.1_pt2 | contig 28930 bp, 26 predicted proteins | sample 654561 | NCBI WGS metagenome assembly LSQX01 (sample SAMN04489861, study PRJNA283612) | anaerobic digester metagenome | isolation source: 4 biogas reactors fed with cattle manure at either 37C or 55C with and... | place: Denmark: Kongens Lyngby | collected 2014 | reverse complement strand
ACCATATATGCCGGAAGCGGCCCTTTTGACCAGGGCTTCAATTACCTCCGGGGGCGATTGAAATTCCATATCCGCAACGGAAAGGGCCAGGACATCCCCATCTCCTGCCATTTCGACGGCCCTGTCCCATTTTACGGAAGCTGTATTTTTGCGATCATGTAATATGTCAAAATCATACTTCAAATTGAGCACCTTCTATCTGCAGATTTTTTGTTCACTTTTACGATTATATAATATGAAGGTGAAAAGTCAACAAATGATGGGTGCAATTGGAATTGACGACAGTACAAAATTAAGCTAAAATCAAAGGGTAGATATTTATTTAGGAGGTCATCATGTTAAATTTTGAATTTATAAGTCCCACAAAGATAATATTTGGCAAGGGAACCCACAGGGATGTCGGGATTCATACGGCCGGGTATTCAAAGAAGATCCTTTTTCATTATGGCAAGGAATCCATTAAGAAGACGGGACTGTATGACGAAGTAATTAAAAGCCTGAAGGAAAATGGCGTAGAATATGTGGAGCTGAGTGGGGTTGAACCCAATCCCAGATTATCCCTTGTTAAAGAAGGCATTGATATTTGCAGAAAAAACAACATAGATTTTATACTGGCGGTGGGCGGCGGCAGCGTGATCGATTCGGCCAAAGCCATCGGCTACGGTGCGGCGGAAGAAGGGGATGTCTGGGAACTGTACGACTACAAACGACAGGCAAAAGCCTGTTTGCCTGTCGGCGTCATATTGACCATTGCCGCCGCAGGCAGCGAAATGAGCAATTCTTCTGTGATCACCAAGGAGGACGGCTGGATCAAGAGAGGATACGGCAGCGAGTTGTGTCGACCCAGATTTGCCGTGATGAATCCGGAATTGACCTACACACTTCCGCACTATCAGACCATGAGCGGCTGTACGGATATTCTGATGCACACCATGGAGAGATATTTCAATAAGAGCGGAAGCATGGAGATGACCGATCGGATCAGCGAAGCCTTGCTGAACGTTGTCATGAAGAGTGCGAAAGTGCTTCGCACGCAGCCCGAAAACTACGAAGCCCGGGCGGAGGTCATGTGGGCAGGAAGCTTGTCCCACAACGATCTGACGGGATGCGGCAACGACGGGGGCGATTGGTCTTCGCATCGTTTGGAGCACGAATTGGGTGGAATGTTCGACGTGGCTCACGGCGCCGGTCTCGCCGCTGTGTGGGGAAGCTGGGCACGCTATGTGTTCGAGGAAGGCCTGGACCGTTTCTCCGCATTTGCCTGGAACGTGATGGATGTTTCGCGGGACTTTCCCCCGAAAGAGGCAGCGTTGGCGGGGATAGAAGCCATGGAGGACTTTTTCCGCTCCATCGACATACCGGTTTCTGTTTCCGACCTGGGTGTGGAGTTGACCGAAGAGCAGATCGACGAACTGGCGGAAAAATGCAGCATCGGGGATACGATCACGATTGGAGTGATCAAAAAACTGAAAAAATCCGATATGGCGGAAATCTATCGAATGGCAAAGTAAGAAGGGATGTTTCGTGCGCACGTTTTCTGAGTTGACCCATGCGTGGATCGTAGGGGTGTTTTACCGGGAATTGAAAAAAGCATTCAAAGAAAGAGGTGTTCGGGCCTTTGTGCACATGACCATGGTCTATGCAGAACAGCGGGGTTCCCGGATGGCTCAGCGGGCGATCCGAGACGGAAAGCCTTTGGATTTTGCATCGTATCGAACTTATGGAGAGTGGCAAAGTACGGAAACAGCGTCGGAGATCATGGGCGGATTTCAGAGTCGTGTCCTTTCGGTATCTCCGGATCACGAAGAACACATCGACCGCTGTCCCTGGGCCTGGCAATTCGATCAGATGGGCCTTCGGGAGTGCGGCGTCGTATATTGCACGCACTTGGATCGCGCCATTGCCCGGGGATTCAACCCCTATATCACCTTCGACGTCCCGCAAAGCGTGAACGATCACGATTGCTGCATTCAGATTATGCGGGAAGCGGGATTTGAAGAAGGCCAAGTTTTTACAAAAGATCCCGCAAACATCAGGGACTTCGAGTATCACTGCGGCCACGTGTACAAGGTATTTGCCCTCCTCTCGGGTTCGGTTTTCGGCCCGGAGGGCAAGGCGATCGCGGACAAGGTCCTGGAGATGTTCCGGGCCGAATACGGACCGGCAACGGCCCGGGTTTTGGAAAAGCACATGGAGACGGATTTCCTGACGATCTGATGCAATAAAAAAGCTGCTGCGGCAGCTTTTTTCGTGTTACAGGGTATCGGACAACAGCCGGGCTGCCCCCAGAATACCCGCAGTTTCACCCAGCTGCGCCAGGCGTAATTCTGTGGTTCTCTTGGCGGCAATGCTGGCATTCAGTCCCATGCGAAGGGTTCTCGCGAATGGCTGGAACCCTTCCGACAGGCCCCCTGCCAGAACGATCACATCCGGTCCGTACAGGTAGATGTACTGGTTCAGTCCCCGGATCAGCATGGTGAGATACCAGCGGACTACGGATTCTGCGGCCGGTTCCTTTTTTTTCGCAGCAACAAACACTTCCGGACAGGTTACGGATTTTCCGAGCGCGTCCCGGGCAAAGGCCTCCAGGGCCGGAGCAGCGCAGGTGGATTCCAGGCAGCCAGGCGTATGGCAATAGCAGGTTCGACCATCGAGCACCGGCGCTTCTCCCGTTTCGCGGACCCGGATGTGGCCGCCCAAGTGCATCCGGGCCTCCGGTCCCGGCGCCTTTCCGTCTGTGGTAAGAGCGATGCCGATCCCGGTGCCCATTGTAAGCGTCAGCACGGAGCAAAATCCTCTGCCGGCTCCGTACAATGCCTCCGCCTGTCCGATCAGACGGGCATCATTATCGATGACTGCGGGCAAGTCAAGCGCTGCCGCGACCCTATCCTTTAGAGGATACCCAGGGGTCAGAAAATCCACCATGCTGCTCATTCCGTCGATCGTTCCTTCCGGATGATACAGGAAACTGCCCACTGAGATGCCGATGCCGGCGACGTCGGCTGCAGTGTATCCGTTCCTGCGTTTCAATTCGGTCATGTGTCGGGACAGACTGCGGTAAAAATTCTCTTCATTATGTTTCTCGGTCGGAAAAACACAATGGTCGGTCACGATGCCGGCATCCGGATCCACAAGGCCTATTTTTGTGCGGGTCCCTCCGATATCCAGACCCGCCGCATATGATTTTTTCATGGGCCATTCCTTTCGTTTTGGATTCAAAATATCCGAATTGACGCCTGTTGTCAACGGAACGTATAATGCAAACAAGGAGGGAATCAAAATGAACTATGGATGCCATTCCATGATCGGGAAGATCGACACGGTGCTTTTAAAAAAACCGGAAAATGCCTTTATCGACCAAGAACATCTGGATACTCACTGGCAGGCTTTCGCTTACTTCGGTCCGCCGGATTACGGAAAAACCTTGGAAGAGTATGATGCCTTTGAGCGGATCATACAGGATCACGTGCCCAATGTACACTATCTTCCCAAAGAAGAAAGCGTCGGCTTGGATTCGATTTACACCCACGATCCACTGAAAGTTACGAGAAGAGGGGCGATCTACTTTCCCATGGGCAAAGAGCTCAGAAACGGAGAGGGGACCGCGACCCGCAGATATCTCGAATCCCTGGACATCCCCACGCTGGGCGTCATCCGCTCCCCCGGCAAAATGGAAGGCGGAGACGTGGTCTGGTTGGATGACGAGACGGTTGCCATCGGCAGGGGATACCGCACCAACGACGAGGGTATACGCCAGTTTCGGGAACTGACGCAGGATTTCATCAAGGAATACGTGATCGTTCCCATGCCTCACGCAGGAGGACCGGAAGCGTGCCTGCATCTGATGAGCATCATCAGTCTCATCGATTCCGATAAAGCCTGCGTCTATTCGGAATACATGCCCGTCTTCTTTCGTGAATACCTGATCGATAAAGGATTTCAACTGATCGAATGCGGGAAAGAAGAATACGATCTCCTGGGATCCAATGTGCTCTGCCTCGCGCCGGGCGTTTGCCTTATGGTGGAAGGCTGTCCGAAGATCAAAGCCGACATGGAACAGGCCGGCGTGACGGTGTATACCTATCCGGGACAAGAGCTGTCTTACAAAGGAACCGGAGGCCCGACCTGCCTGACCTGCCCGATCCTCCGCTTATAGGAGCGGTCATACCGACAGCGGTGCGACAGAGATCATCTGTGCACAAATCCCGTCCAGTCGGGTGTAGATGTCCAGCACTCCGGTGGAATCCGCATTATAGATGTGCACGTAAGGTGCCGTGTATTGCTCCGCCAACATTCTTTCTACGGGATCGAAGGAAGACCGTTTTCCGTAGCGATGCAGATAGTGGAAGTAATCCGTGGAGGAATCGATATGACTCATGGCGATGCGATATGCGCCGGCGGGGCCCGTTAAAGACAATTTCATGTTGAGTTCTTCTCTGCAGGAAGCGATAGCATCGGCCATCTGTTCCGGCGGGGAAGATTCCGTGCAAAGAGCTTCGGCGGTTTGTGCGCCGTTGTAGATCAGAATCACGTAGGAAGGGATCCCCCCGGGAGCATCCTTTTTGATAATCCAGTGATTGACACTGCTGTCGACCATGCGTCCGCGGGAATGGGAAAGAAAGAGCATAGCGTAATAGCTGCACTTGGGGATATTGTTGTGAAAAATCAGTCCGCTCTGCCCCTGCAATACCTGTTCGCTTCTTTCGGGATCTCTGATGGGTCTTTGAAGAGATCCGTGCCGAGCCTGATTCAGAAGATAGACGGCGCCGGCGATCGTATCCAGGCCGTATCGTGCTTCCCGGACAGGAAAGATTTCTTCGCTGAGCTGAATATGATCAAGTCCGCTAATTCGGTGCGCGACATCGGCATTTTTCCTGTCTTCCGGTGTTGCATTCAGCGTGATCTGCGGCTGAAAAGGAATGGACCGGCTCTTTGCGTGGTCGATCGCCACAGCAATGACGGGCTTTCCCGAGAGGCGAAGATCTTCGTCGTCCTGCCTGTGATCCGTTAAGCCTCTCAGCAATTCCAGAAGAGCGGTCCTTCCGATGTCCCGGCATCGTTCCGGGCGGGCTTTGGATTTGATTTGAGAAAGATGGAGATCCCTGTATGCGTTCGGATGCATGCCGAACCACTGTTCGAAATGTTCTTCGAAGTACCGTTTGGCCGAAAATCCTACCATTTCGTGGAGATCGTTCAGGTTGACGGTTTCGTCCAGCAGAAGCAGCTGAGCGGATTCCACCCGGGCGAATGCCAGAAACTCACGGAAAGAAAGGCCCGTGTGCTCCCGGATCAGGTGGGAGAGATAAAAACTGCTGAGTTCTTCCTTCCGGCTCAATTCGTCCAGTGTCAACTTTTGGAAGTAGCTTTCATAGATGCGCAGTATGATCCGGCTGATGCGTTGCGCCGTTTGGCGATTTTCAATGAACTCGTTTCGAACGACCCCGTCACGGACCGTAAAATAGTTGAAGTTGGACTCCAGAAAGCCCAGTATTTTTTTCATGACGGCGATATTGATCTGCTCGTAGTGACGAAGATTTTCACCGTAGTTGAACAAGAGGCCGATCAATTCTCTACGTAAAATGGACAGTCTCTCATCGTCAGGGTCTGGCGTGTTGGTCCGGTAGCAGCTCCTGGACAGATTCGGATAGTAGTTGGAAAAGATCCGATTGCTCACACGAATCAACGCGACGGCATTTTCGCCCAGGGATCCGTACATCCCGTGGACTTCCTTTCCGTTGCACGCAAAGATGTCTCCGGCTTTCATCCGATAATCGTTGCTGCCCTGCTGCAAACGGATCTGTCCGTCCAGGACGAAAATCAGTTCGATATCCGCATGATAATGCAAAGGATATTCCTCAATGGACAGAATTCGAATGTCGATGGGCGAACGTTCATCTTGAGGCAGTTCAGGTTGAAACATGGCGGGCCCCCTTTCTATGCCCTCATTTTATCCGAAAAGATCACAACTAACAAGTAAATATGAAGGAAAAGCAATTAAATATTGCTCCAGCGAAAGAATATCAATAGAATAGATACGGTATCATTGGCATACGATGTTCGAGTAGGAGAGAAACAGATGTTAAACGAACGCCTGAGCAGAATGAAAAAGCAGTATTTTGACACGATGCCCACCATCACGGCAGAACACTTGGAACTGGCTACAGAGGCTTATCAAAAATATGCGGGAGAAGCAGCGCCGATTTTTCGTGCCAAGGTCGTGGCATATATCTTGGAAAACATGACAGTGTGCATCAATCCGGATGAATTGGTGGTTGGTTCGCCCACCAATACTTACAAAGGCGCAAACCTGTTTATGGAATACACATCCACCAAATGGCTTCGGGATGAACTGGACGAATTTCCCGTGAGAAAAACGGATCCTTACCACATTTCGCAGAAAGATAAGACCAGGATCCTGGAGCTGTTCGAATACTGGGAAGGAAAGTCCGTGGAAGACCTGGCGCCGGAGATCCTTCCGCCGGAGATCGAAAACGCCCGTCAGAAAGATTTGATTTCTATAGGATGTCGAAACGGTGTATCCGGCGAGACAACACCCAACTACCGGAGGCTGCTGTCTCTGGGACTCAACGGCCATATCGAAATGTGCAATGAGCTGATCCGGGAGGAGAGAGCAAAGGGCGGACACGTCTGCAGGCAGCCGAAGATCGATTTCTGGACAGGGTGCATCATCCTGTCCAAAGGAATCATTCGCTATGCGGAGCGCTGTGCGGACAAAGCCGAAGAAAAGGCGGCTTTCGAGGAAGATTCGAAGAGAAAGCGGGAGCTTTTGACCATTGCGGAGAATTGCCGCAACGTGCCGGCCAATCCGCCCCGCAGTTTTCAGGAAGCGCTGCAGTTCGTCTGGTTGATCCAGGTTTCCTTCCATATCGAAGCACCGACCACCGCATGCGGATTCGGCCGGTTCGATCAATACATGTATCCCTATCTTGAAATGGATCGCAGCCGCGGTACACTTCTGGACGACGAGGAAGTGCTGGAACTGCTGGAATGCTTCTATCTAAAGTGCTGTGAAGTTTATGAAGTTCGCGACAAGTGGTACTCGAAATCCTTTGCCGGTTATCCTATGTGGGAGATCCTGATGGTGGGCGGTGTGGATCGTCAGGGCAACGATGCCACCAATGCGCTGTCCTATCTCTGTCTGGATGCCGGTGCGGATCTGCAGACGACACAGCCGGTCCTGGCATTGAGAGTCCATGACGGAACGCCTGCCGATCTGCTCCGAAAAGGCGCGCAGATGGTTCAGAAGGGCATGGCAAATCCGGGCTTCTTCAGCGACAAGGCCGCGATGAAGATGGTCCGGGGAAAGGGATGCACGATCGAAGAAGCCAGAGACTGGTGCATCGTCGGCTGTATCCAACCGGCGCCCGGCGGCGGCACGACAGACGGAAGTCCGGATGCCGGCTACGTCAACGCCCCCAAAATGCTGGAGCTGGTCCTGCACAACGGGATCGATCCCGCTTCCGGCGAGCAAGTCGGCCTCAAGACCGGCGCGTTGTCGGATTTTCACTGCATCGAGGATGTGATGGAAGCGGTCAAAAAGCAGTCTGAATATTTCTATCAAATGATTCGCGACGGCTATAATCTCATTGTTCCGATCCATGCCGAACGGCTGCCGGTGATACTGGCCTCTATGGCCGTCGACGGCTGCATCGAATCGGGGATGTCGGTCCAGGAAGGCGGTGCAAAGTATACCACCTCCGGCATGTTTGTCACAGGACCGGCCAATCTGGGGGATTCCCTGGAAGCCATCGACCAAGTGGTGTTCCAAGACAAGACGCTTCCACTGGAGAAACTGGTGGACATCCTGGATAAGAATTTCGAGGGAGAAGAGCGCATTCGTCAGCTGCTGATCAACAAGCCTGCCAAATTCGGAAACGACGATCCCAAAGTGGACGGACGGGTACGGGAATATCTGACTTTTGTGGCGGAAACCGTTCAGGAATTCGACGATGCCCGGGGCGGCAAGTATTCCTTCTGCAACCTGTCGCAGACGGTGAACATTTCCCACGGCGAAGTGACCGGTGCGACGCCGGACGGCAGAAAAGCCCATGAACCATTCAGCGACAATTCCTCTCCCGTGATGGGCCGGGATACCAGCGGTCCTACGGCCACGGTCAAATCGGTGGGCGCCATCAACCAGACGGCGTTCCACGACGGCGCGCTGTTCAACCTTCGCTTCGACCCCAAGGGGATTGAAGGAGAGAAGGGTCTGGAGATCGTGGAAGGCGTCATCAAGACCTATTTTGACAACGGCGGGGAGCACATTCAGATCAATGTAGTAGATAACCAGACATTGATCGACGCCCAAAAGAATCCGGAAAAATACAGAGGACTGATGGTCCGCGTTGCCGGCTATATGGCCTATTTTACCGAACTGGACAAGGCCGCTCAGGATACGATCATCGACAGAACGGCACATTTATCGTAGGGGGTCTTGTGTGAATCAGCAAACGTTGAGCGCTCCGGTGGGAAGCATTCAAAAATTTTCCGTGGAAGACGGTCCGGGAATTCGTACCACGATTTTCCTGAAAGGTTGCCCGCTTCGCTGCAAGTGGTGCCACAACCCTGAGATGATCGATTTTTCTCCGCAGCTCATCTATTTGACCAATCGGTGCATCGGTTGCGGATATTGTATCGAAGCCTGTCCCAAGGATGCGATTCGTCCCCGGGACGGCAAGATCGATATCGATCGGGATCTGTGTGATTCCTGCATGCTGTGCACGCAGGCTTGTTATTCGGGTGCGCTTCAATCCGTGGCCGAAGACATGACCGCGGAGGAAGCCGTAAAGGAAGCAGAAAAAGACAAAGGGTTTTATGAGCATACCGGAGGCGGGATCACGGTGTCCGGCGGTGAGATGCTCTCGCGTCCGCAGTACGTGGAGGAGGTCATCCGCATTGCTGCAGACAAAGGCATCGACGTCTGTTTGGATACATCGGGATACGGTGACGGAGACGCATTGTTGGCCCTGGCTTCGCGGGATAACGTAACAGATATTCTGTATGACATGAAATGCATTCTCCCGGACGAGCATCGGAAGGGAACCGGCGTGGACAACCGCCTGATCCTGGAGAATCTGGAACGGTTGTCCGCCGACGATCTCATCCGCAAAAAGATCACCATCCGCATGCCGCTGATCCAAGGATACAACGATACGGACAACGTGATCGAAGAGACGGCGGCGTTTTTACGGAAAAACAACTTGCGGAAAGTGACGCTTTTACCGTATCATACTCTTGGAATATCCAAATCCGAAAGGATCGGGGAAGTCGCCGAACGATTTGAACCTCCTTCACCGGAACGGCTGGCCGGGATCCGGTCTGTTTTCGAATCGGCCGGCATTGCGGTGGACGTGTTGGGGCAGTAACACAACAGACGGACGGAAACGTCCGCTTCTGCTTATTAAGTAAGATATTTTTGCGGTGGCGCGTCATTGAGCCGTGTCACAGAATCGAAGGGAGTCAAAGTGAGTAAAATTTATTATGACAAAGACGGAGATATTGGTTTTGTCACAGACAAGACGATCGCCATCATCGGATACGGAAATCAAGGCAGATCTCAAGCCTTGAACATGAGGGATTCCGGGGTGAAGAGCATCATTATCGGCAGCGTGCGGGACGAATCCTGGACTCAGGCCAACGATGACGGGTTCCCGGTGTATCCCATCGCGGAAGCGTCCAAACTGGCCGATATCATTTTCATTTTGATTCCCGACGAGGTCGCGCCGAAAATCTATAAAGAGGAAATCGAACCCAATCTGGAAGCCGGAAACGTGCTGAACTTTTCCTCGGGCTACAACATCACCTACGGATTTATCACGCCGAGAAAAGACGTGGACGTGATCATGGTCGCTCCCAGGATGATCGGGAAAGGCGTCCGGGAGACGTACGAAAACGGCACGGGATTTCCCACGTTTGTCGTTGTGGAACAAAATGCTTCCGGCCATGCGAAAGAAATTGCCATCGGTCTGGCAAAAGCGCTGGGATCCACGAAAGCCGGCGCCATCGAGGTGACCTTCAACGACGAAACGTATCTGGACCTCATGTCGGAGCAGGCCGTATGGCCCCTGATCATGAACGTGATCAACGAAGCCTTCAAACTGTTCGTGGAAAAAGGACATTCGCCGGAATCGATCCTGACGGAGCTGTACCTGTCGAAAGAACCGGCCGTGATGATGGAGAAAATGGCGGATGTGGGGCTGTTCAAACAGCTGCCCATGCATTCCCGTACGAGTCAGTACGGTCAGCTTTCCAGGTTCGGTAAAGTGGACACGGCGCCGATCCGCAAGTTTCTGGAAGAACAGTACGAGAATATCGTCGACGGAGGCTTTGCAAAAGAGTGGGCTGCCGTGATGGAAGATGATATGAAGGAATACGAAGCGCTGAAAGAACAGGCATTCCACAACGAGATCAGCCTGGCGGAAGCCCGGGTGAAAGAGAACCTGAGCGGCCGGTAAGCAGGCCGGCACGGGAGATCCGGAATGATTGAAAAAAAGAACAGCAAGGCAGCACGATATATTCTGTGGCATTGTCTTCGGGTCTTTTTCGAAGATTTGGAACAATGGCGCAGCGAAGCTTCCTGTCTCGGAATCGTTTCGACGATCCCCCAAGAAATTTATGATGATTTACTCAAGGGCACGCGGGCAGATGTTTGCGTGCCTTTGTGGGCTTCCTGCGCAAAAACGGGAACGTCGGAACTCTGCAACCGGGTGACGTTGGATGTGATCAAGCGCTATAAAGCCTGCGGATACGAAGCCGCACCGATGGACGGAAATCCGCCGGACTACATCGGGCAGCAGTTTCGTTTTCTGGAATACCTTTCCGTATGCGATCTCCACGAAGAAGGTGTCTTTTCCGGAGCATCGGATGCTTTTTTGCGGGATTTTACCGTCGACACGGTGAGATGTGTCCGGGAAGCGCTGCTGAAACACAGCGACCTTCCGGAAATTCAGGATCTCTGTGCAGTCATGAGCGATGCGGTGCAGGGGCGGGATATCCTGCTCCACGAACAGGCAGAAGGGTTGCCGGCATTGGATTCGGCAGACTGGACAGCCGGTCCGCCGATCGCATTGGATCCGGAGCGGCAAATTGCCATCGCCAGTTTCAATGACTGTGGCGCGAAGTGCCTCATGAGCGCCAGAGTGCAGGAGGGATGTGTGCTGGAGATCACGCCGGATACATCGGTGCTGCCTTTTACGGGTTGCGCCAGAGGACGGGCTTACCGTCAGACGTTCCTGACTGCGGACAGACTCCGCTATCCCATGGAACGTACGGGAAAACGGGGCGAAGGAAGATTTCGCAGGATCACCTGGGATGAGGCGGTGCGGAAAATCGCGCAAAAGATCCGCGAAACGAAAGCGTTATACGGTCCTTCCTCCCGTTTTGTTACGCCGGCATCCGGTGTATCGGCTCTGCTGAGAGGGGACCGCTTTATGAAGCGGCTCCTGGGTCTGGACGGCGGCTTTTTGAATTATTACAACTATTACAGTGCCGCCTGCGCAAATTACGTGATGCCCTATGTGTACGGCACGCTGGAGTGCGGCCATACGGAGGAGGATCTGCTCCGCGCGGGCATGATCATTCTTTGGGGGCACAATCCTTCGGCCAATTCCTTCGGCCCTTTCTTGAACCGTACCCTGACCCGGGCGAAAGAGCAGGGTATTCCCATTGTGGTGATCGATCCCCGAAAAAGCGAATCGGTCCTTACGTATGCAGATGAATGGATCCCCATCAAGCCCTCTACCGACTCCGCACTGGCCGATGCTCTGTGCTGGCACATCTGGAAAAGCGGCCTGCAGGATCAGACATTCATGGATGAATTCTGTCTGGGCTTCGACGAGGCGCATATGCCGGAAGGCGTGCCTGCCGGCGAAAGCTATTACGCCTATCTTTCCGGAGGACAGGACGGGGTGGAAAAAACGGCCGAATGGGCTCAGGATATTACCGGTGTGCCGGCCGATGTGATCCGAAAGCTTGCCGAGCAATATGCCCGGACCAAGCCGGCCTGTCTGATGCCCGGGTTGGGCCCCCAACGCACCGGCAACGGAGAGCAGTTTTACCGCAGTACGGCAGCGCTTGCGTGTATCACCGGGAATGTGGGTAAATGCGGGGGCAGCAGCGGCGGAACGCCTTGGATCCCCACACATCTGCTGCCGGATTTTACGGCGATCGAGAATCCTTACAAGGGAGCGATCCCGTCTTTTCTCTGGACGAAAGCCGTGGAGAATGCCGAATGCATGACGCCCGGAGAAGATGGCATCACCGGTGTGACAAAGCTGGACGCTTCCATCAAGCTCATTTTCAACCTGGCCAACGCTCTGCTTCTGACGCAGCATTCCAATGTCAACCAGACGGTGGAACTGCTGTCGGATGAACAGAAGGTGGAAATGCTGGTGGTTTCCGATGTATTTTTGACTTCCGGTGCCCGGTTTGCCGACGTTCTTTTGCCGGCGCCTTCTTTTTTCGAAGTGGACAACATCGTGCCGCCCTGGGTCACCGACAACTATCTGCTCTATAATCACCGCTGCATGGAGCCGCTTTTCGACTGTCGGTTCGAATACCAGTGGATCCGGGAGACAGCTGCTGCTCTCGGCATGGAACGGGACTTCACGGACGGAAAAGCAACGCAGGAAGAGTGGATGCGAGCACTGTACGATGATGCGCGAAATTCCGAGCCGGAATTGCCGCCGTTCGAGATATTTAAAAATGCCGGCTGTTTCGTGTTTGAAGCCGGCGATCCGTACATCGCATTTCGGGAAATCATTCAAAATAAAGGGCGCTTTGAAACCCCGTCCGGGAAGATCGAAATCTTCTCAAAGACGCTCTACGACATGGGAAATCCGGAAGAGATCCCCGGTCTTCCGCGCTACGTTGCCTGCGAGGAAGGACCGGAAGATCCGCTGAAAGAAAAATATCCCCTGCAGCTCATCGGCTATCATACGAAAAGACGCTGCCATTCCATCCATGAAAACAATCCGCTTCTGGAGGAACTGGAACCTCCTGCTGTATGGATCCATTTTCAGGATGCTGCGGAACGGGGGATCCAAAACGGAGAACTGTTGGAGGTCTTCAACGACAGAGGGTGTGTACGCATACCGGCGTTTGTCACTGACCGGATCATGAAAGGCATCGTTGCCCTCAGCGAAGGCGGGTGGTTCAAACCCGCACCCGACGGAGTCGATGAACGGGGCTGCCTGAATGTGCTCACTTCGTCCCGTCCCACACCGTTGGCGAAGGGGAATCCTCAGCACACCAATTTGGTGCAGATTCGAAAAGCAGAGTGAATCATTTTGAAGAAGAGGGCCGGCCGGGAATGCCGGTCCCTGTTTTATGGGCAGACAGTCGATCCAGCGTGCTGTGCAGTGCGCCGGTAGGGCAGGCGTTTTTGCAGTCTCCGCACCGAATGCATTCCATGCTGTTCTGGTTTGTCAGAACGGGAATGCCCAAGTCGCAGGCTTCTTCGCATTTCCCGCAGTGGATACAGAGGTCCTCCTCCAACACCAACCGATAGAAGGAGGCTTTGTTCATAAAACCGTACAGCGCGCCCAGGGGACAAAGGTAGCGACAGAAAGGCCTGCAGATCAGCAAAGACAAGAAAAGGATCGCTGCCAGGATCACTGATTTCCAGGCAAAGAGCCAGCCGGCTGCAGACCGAAGCGCAACATTGGCCGCCAGCAGAGGAAGCCCGGCCATCAACGTTCCCGAGGGGCAGACATATTTGCAGAACCAGGGATCGCCCATGCCCGTTATGTCCACGGCAAAGAGCGGCAGCAGAATAACGAATACCGCCAGCATCACGTACTTGAAGCCTTTCAGGTACCGGTCGGCGGGGATTTTTTTTACTTTTTTCGGGAAAGGGATTTTATAAATCAGGTCCTGAACCAGTCCGAAAGGACAAAGCCAGCCGCACACAAAACGACCCCAGAGGGCACCTACAGCCATCAGAAAACCCAGAACGTAAAACGAGACGGAAAACTGTCGGCTGCTCAGCACCGCCTGAAGAGAACCGATGGGACAGGATCCCAGCGCTCCGGGACAGGAATAACAGTTCAAACCCGGCAGGCAAACTGCTTTCGTGGGGCCGGTATATATTTTTCCTTGCAGGAATCCGGTCAGGTAGCCGTTGGAAAGGGCGGTAAACGCTGCCTGAACACCTGTTCGCATGCGTTTCCTACGGTTTTTACCCAATGCCCACACACTCCAGACAGATGATTACCGCTTTTTGCAGCACGACGACAATCTCGCCCCGAAAGGCTCCGATCCCGAGAAAAAGAATCCCGGCGCCCAACAGGAGGGGCGCCTTGTACTTTTTACAGAGAGTGGCCATTACTCTACCTCTTGCAGCAATTCCTCGACGATTTCATTCCACGCATCGTATTTTTTTGCGCCGACATAGGCTTCGCCCACCTGCGTGCCTGTGGAATCCACAAAGATCGTCTCAGGTACGTACTGGATGTCTTTTACTTTTGCCTCGTACAAACTCTCCGATACGGCCAAATGGGGATAGGCAGCGCCGGTCTGTTCGACGATATCCAGCACATCCGGCAACTTGTCCATATTCGTTTCGGCAATGTTGAGAACGATTCCCACAACTTGAAATCCTTCATGGGCGATGTGCAGTTCGGCCAAATCGGGCATTTCACGAATGCAGGGGGGGCAGGTGGTGGACCAAAAGTTCACCATGGTCAGCTTGTGACCGCTGAAAAGGCTGCCGTCTACGGCGTTGCCTTCGATATCCGTGGTGGTGATGCCACCCAAAGCCGTAGCATTGGACTCTTCGCCGTCTGCGTCGGCCGCTGCGCTTCCGCCGCAGGCGGAAAACAGCAGAAGTACGGCCAGAATCATCAACGTGAGATACTGTTTTTTCATAAGCATAAGCCTCCTTGTGCAATGTGGGAATTATAGCACGGAGAGTCGGCTTCGGTAAAGGGACTTTGTCACAAAGGGCGAGGAAGATGATGGATGCGCTTTCGGCACGACAAATTCTTTGATAGCAAATAAATATTATAATATAGCAATCAAGTTTTGTCGAAAGCGGTACGAGCGGCTATCATAATAACAGTGAACACTATTTCTGTTGAGGTGAAGGAGGATGAAATGAAATATTTGATACTGGGGACCGGATTGCAGGGACGCGTTGTCGGCTACGATATTTTGAAATTCGAGTCGGATGCAGAAGTGATCTTTGCGGATATCGATCAGAAAAATCTGGAGACTGCCAAGGAATTGGTTCGGGATCCCAGAACGTCGTTTGTGAAATTCGACATTCAAGACACGGATGAAACAGTGGATCTCATGATGAAAGGGGATGTGACCATCGTCTGCCTGCCTCATGACGGGGGGACGACAGATGCCGTGTACAAGGCGCTTGCAAAAGCGAAGGGGAAGAAAGCTGTCTTTTCCGATTACTGGCTTTGGCCGAGGCATCATGCCCACAACGAAGCGCTTGTGGAAGCCGGCGTACTGGCTGTTCCGGGGATGGGAATCGCTCCCGGATTTGCCAACATCTGTGTAGGACAGCTGGAGTACGAGTTTGACCAGATGGAAGAGGCAACCATGTATGTGGGTGGACTTCCCGTGGACAAGGGGATTCATCCCCTGGACTATATGGAATCTTTCAACCTGGAAGCTATGTTGGACATGTATATCACACCGGCGACGGTGATCGAAGACGGAAAAGTTACGAAAAAACCCAATCTGACTGTCTTTGACGCGCTGATCATCCCGGGTCACGGAGAAGTGGAAGTCTTCTGGACCGACGGATTGTGCACCCTGGAGAAAAATATGAAGGACAAAGGCGTTAAAAAGATCGCCGAATGCACATTGCGCTGGCCGGGGCACATTGCCAAGATGAAAGAATTGGAAGCCATGGGTTATTTCAGCACCGAAGAGATCGACGTAAACGGTGTTACCGTCCGGCCGAAGGATGTTTCCGAAAAACTTTTCCAGAAAATGTGGGCGAAAAAATGGGGCCTTCGGGACATGACATATCTGTATGTGGTCGGAAAAGGAATGAAGGACGGCAAGTTCATTGAAAAAGCGTATGAACTGAAAACCTATTCCGACGAAGAGGCTGGCATCACATCCATGGAACTGGCTACGGCATATCCGATCTCCATCGCGGCGATCATGGTCGCAAAAGACGACAGCGGCCGCACCGGCATCATCGATCCGGAGCTGTATTTCATCGGAGACAAATTCCATGAACTGGTTACGCACCTGGGCGAACGGGGCATTCCGGTCTACGAAAAATAAACGACGGAAGAACATCAAAATCCCCGCAGGATCTGCGGGGATTTTTGGTGGGCTGTATTGGACTCGAACCAACGACCTCCTGCTTGTGACGCAGGCGCTCTAACCAGCTGAGCTAACAGCCCATAGTTACTTTTTCTGTCTCCGGATCCGGTTCATGAGACGATCCGGCACACCCTTGATGACGGTGTAGAGGCTGTATACCGTTGCGATGCTGATCAATAGGTTCGGTACAGCATACACCGGAGGAACCATGAGCACTACTGTGATTCCCTGGAGGAACAGAATTCCCAGGATCACCACGTTGTATACGACGAATATCTTGCGCTCTGCCTTTGTCCGACGAATGACGCCGTACCCCATCTGGCTTGCCACGCCGAAGAGAAACGTGAGAAATATGATGAGAATGATCGTCCCCAGCAGATTGGTAACGTTATCCATATCGGAAGGATAGCTGAGGCTGAACATCACGTTCAGCAACAGGATCCCGGCCTGCTGAATAAACAGAAAAACCACCACGGACATGAACATCGCAAAGATGTTGATCGTCAGCTGGCCCTGGCTGTCAGGCGGTGTCTTTTTTCTGTAGTCGGGCGTTTTCATCCGCTGAACTCCGGTCGAACTCTTCGGGTATATTCGTACTTTCCAATTATAGCGGTAGTGCGAACAAAAAACAAGGGAATACAGCGGATTTTTTAACTTAATATATTTGCTATTGAAAGGTCTATTTGTTACTATTGATGTGTTGGTATAGATGTTGAACCTATGGAGGACAAAATGAAAAAAGTTGATATGATCGTCAAAGCGCCGCACTTTTACGCGATGGACAATGACGGTGTCGGCTATAGATCCGGCGTTGCCATGGTCGTGGACGAAGGGAAGATCCTGGAATTCTGCGATGCGGACAGCGTGGACTCGCAATATAAAGCCGAAGAAGTTTTGGTACTGGACCACCACGCGGTCTTCCCCGGATTTATCGACGGGCATATGCATTCGGAAGATAATATTTTAAGAGGTCTCGCACAGGATACGAATAATTGGATGATGTACGGACTTCAGCCTTTTGCAAATGCCATGACTGTCGAAGACGGGCAAGCGGGCAGCTGCGTCGCTCTGATCGAAGCGGTCAAAGCGGGAACCACTACCTTGGGAGATCAGAATTTTGAAATCGACAGCATCGCACAGTTTATTTCAAAGATGGGTGCGCGCGGAAATCTGACACTGATGTTCCGTGCTGCGAAGAAAAAGGTGTACAATCCCGGCGAACTCTACGAGTTCGACGACGCCATGGGCGAAGAAGGCCTGCGGGAAAACATCCGCATGTACGACAAATGGCACAATAAAGGCAACATTCGGATCCTGTTCGGTCCTCAGGGCCCGGATTTCATCAGTCCCGAGATGCTTTTGAAAACCCAGAAAGTTGTTAAGGAAAGAAAGACCAAGATGCATCTGCACACTCAACAGGGCGATCGGGAAACGTTCCAGATCGTCCAGCGCTACGGCAAACGGCCTGTGGCTTTTCTGAAGGAACTGGGATTGCTGGACGAAAGTCTGATGGCCATCCATCTGACCGACTGCGATGACGAGGAAGCACGGGTCGTCGCCCGCTCCGGCGCCAGCATGGTGGTGAATCCCGCCTCCATCGGCATCATCGACGGTGTGGTCTGCCCCAGCGTGGTGTTCCAGGAAGCCGGCGGCAATGTGGCGCTGGGCTCGGACCAGGCGCCGGGCAACAACTGCCACAACATCATCCATGAAATGAAAAACGTGTGCCTGTTCAACAAGATCAAATATCAGAATCCCGAAGTGATGCCTGCCTGGCGGGCGCTGCGCATGGCCACCATCGAGGGGGCCAGAGCCGCCGGCGTAGGCGACATCGTAGGATCCCTGGAGCCGGGCAAACAGGCGGACTTCATCGCCGTAGACCTGGATTTCCCCTCCATGCTGCCGGTGTTCACCCATCCCATGCGGAACATCGTACCCAACCTGGTCTACAGCGCAAGAGGCGAGGAAGTATCCCACTCCGTGGTGGCCGGCAAGATCGTCATGAAGGATCGAAAGCTGGTGAACATCGACGAGAAGGAATACCTGGATGCGGTCAAGGATCGCCCGGAAGCCATCGGCAAGCGGGCCGAGAAGGAATTCTTCGCAATCAACGGCACCAATGCTCAGTTCATGAAGGAAGGAAAGCTTTAGTTGGAACCTAATAATCTGCAGCCCAGGAATGCGATCAAGATCTTCACGGCGGTAGTCTTCTGCTTTGCGATCATGGAAGGATTCAGTATCAATATCTTTTCCAATTACCTGGTGGATGCGTTCAACGTGTCCGACGAAGTGCGGGGTCTGATCGAGACCCCGAGGGAACTGCCGGGCATCCTGGGCATGTTTATTCTGTCGGCATTGGTCATGTATGCCGATGTGAGTCTGGCGATCATGGCTCAGGCACTGTGCGTGATCGGCCTGTTGGTCATGGGCACGCTTTCCCCGAATTTCGAAGTGATGATCCTGTTCATGTTCATCTATTCTCTGGGATCTCATCTGTACTTTCCGTTGGAAGCGTCCATGCTCATGAGTCTTTCCGAAGAAGGCAAAATGGGTGCCACGATGGGAAAGGTCAAAGCAGTTTCCACGTTTGGGTATTTTATTTCAGCCATCGCTGTGTTCTTCGGATTCAGAAGCGGACTTTTTGACTTTACCACACCGGTCAAAATGCCGTTCGTGCTGGGTGCGTTGTCCTGTGCCACGGCTGCCGTGCTTCTGTGGACGCTGCGCAGGAACCTGTCGGGAATGCAGCGGCGGGAAAAAAGCAAGCTCCTCTTCAAGAAGGAGTATATGCCGTATTACATGATCACGTTTGCGTACGGGTGCCAAAAGAGGATCCGGCTGGTGTTCGGCCTGTGGGTCTTTGTGAAACTGCTGGGGTACAAAGCGGATTTTACGGCGCTTCTGCTCATTGCTTCGGCTGCGGTGGGGATGTTCCTGTCTCCTCAGTTCGGGAAATTGCTGGATATCCTCGGGCTAAGAAAAGCGATGTTCTTCGAGGGGATGTACATGATCTTCATGTTCGGCATTTTCGGATTTTTTGCCCGCAGCTTTTCGCAGGGGGTGGTTCCGCCGTCTCCGATCCTGCTGGGCGCGACGATCCTGATTTTCATCGGCTCCGATGCCACCCGGTTTTTTGAGATGTTTCATGCCTATACGATGCGATGCATTGCGGAACGCCCGGGCGACATCACCCCGAGCCTGTCCGTGGGGCAAGCGGTCGATCACGTGATGGCGATGTCCATCTCTCCGGTATTCGGCATTGTTTGGGCAGTCTGGGGGCCCCAGTGGGTCTTCTGGCTGGCAGGCGCTTCGGCACTGGTTCAGTTGTACGTAGGAACGCGATTTCCGAAACAATGCGTTTCTGAAAACTGATACGAAAGAAAAAACAGCCGGTACAGAGCGGATCGCTCTGTACCGGCTGTTTTGCTTTTCGGGGATACGAAAGACTGCCTGAAAGCCGAAGGGTTATTTTGTGCGGATCGCCATCATCCAATAGTGATTGCCGTTCCAGTCAAACTTTCCGGATTCGGTCATACCGCCTTTTCGGGTGTGGGCGGCATAGGAGCGGGGATTGATTTGATTGATAAAGGTGACCATGTACGGGAATCGGTCGGCCATGCTTTCGAGCGAGAACGTGAAGACTTTTTCGAACACGCCGGTGCCGCGGTACGCTTTATCCACGCAGATAGGCCCGTATTGATAAGAATTTTCGGTCGTCATCGTCTGCCCGTCCAGCTCGTAGGATTCCAAAATATCGATCATATAGCTAAACAGCGGCCAGGGTTTCCAATAATCCCAGCTGCCCGCCAACGCAAAGCCCACGACTCGTCCGCCGTCCACCGCTACGGTAACGCCGTTTTCCTTGTCGATCAGATCGCACAACTGCTCCTTGGTGATATTCGTCGTGACGAATCCGTTTTTCTTTTCATCATCGGGAACATTGTTTGCGTGGTTGGCTTGCAGTAAATCCAACAGGCTGTCCAGATCAGTGGGAGTTGCATACCGAATTTCCATTACTGATTTCCTCCTTGAATAGGTGCTTCAGCGACCGTTTACACGGTGCGATTGCTGTATAAGAGATATCAAAACGCCACACCATAAAGATAGCACAAGTCGAAGGGAATGTCGACAGTCGGGGTCTTTTCGTTTTGCCGATCGCCTACAGCAGCTTCACCAGCAGCAGATAATAAGGGATCGTCAGGATGCAGAATAGGGTGATAATGGGAATCGCTCTTCGAACCAATGACATCATCGGAACGTCGAAATAATCCGCAATGATAAACAGACAGATGTGGGTCGGTGAAACCTGCATGGCGGCATAGGCGAAGCTCATGAGCAGGACCATCAGCGGCATGCCGCCTCCCGGGATCGCGGCAAAGGCCATGACGGTGCAGATTGCGATGATGGCTTGGGATCCGGCCACTACGGTTCCGAAGAAAAAGATCAGCGCAAAGACCAGGAACGTAGGCACCGGGAGGTTCGTAAAGAATTCCGGCAGTGCTTCCACGGCACCGGTGTGCATGATGAAATCCTTGAAAACCATGATCAGATACGTGTTGAGCAGCATCGACGGTTCAAACGCACTTCTCAGCAGGGGTGCGGCGGTCTTCGGCGTATACCTGTAAACGGGCAGGCACAGAAACGCGACGAGAGCGACCGCGGCCAGGACTGTCCAGTCGAACGCGATGATCAAGACGATGATCGCAAGGATGGACCACAGATGCAACAGCAGTTCCATCGCTTGTTTCGGCTTGTTGTCCGCCGGAGGAAGCCCTGTCTCTTTGGGGATCTTTCGGATATAAAACCAGTAGCCGAGAGCAAAGAGGAGCACTTCCAACGGCAACATGCCCAGGACGAAAGCACCGGGGCGGACGCCGGACAGTTCGCTCATCATGATGATGGCGGCGTACGTTGGGAGAAAACTCTCCGGAATATGACGGAAATAGCTGGTGACGAAAGCCTGTTCTTCGTGGTTCATGTCTTCGCCCACGGTATCCCGAACGATTTGTCCGCAGATGATCGCCGCTGCCGCGGAAGGAAGGAGTCCGATAAAGATCGGCGCCAATGTCACGTTGATCCTTCTGTTGTTGAACAGACCGTTCAGGTTCTGCTGCGCCAGCCGCAATTGCGCACGATCCTCCAGCATGCGCTGCAGAAAGGTGATCAGATAGAGGATCAAAACCAGGGAGATGGTGTTGAGCGATGTCGTGGCGCCCCACCAAATGGCCAGGACGTCCCGGGGGGATATGAAATAAATCAAAATCGTGACGACGATGGTGGCGGCCATGGCTTTCGCCAATTTCAACCCTGCCCGGAGAGACAGGAGCAGCGCGGCGAATACCACAATCAGTTTTGCCACCTGTATAACGATAGCGGTATCCATTCATCGATCCTTTCTGCAGTCGCAGGGTTCGAGGAAATATTTCAGGATGTCGCGACGCGTAACGATTCCGATGAAAGATCCGGCGTCATCGATGACCGGGATGAAATTCTGTTCCAATGCCCGGGACAACAACTTTTCCGGAGAAGCGTTGATCGAGACCGGCGGGTTTCGGTCTTCGCCCAGCAGTTCACGGATCGAGTCCGCTTCCAGGGTTTGCATCGGTATTTCCGACAGCGCTTCGGGTCCTGCATAGTCTGTCAGAATGTGCCACAGAAAATCCCCTTCGCTGATGGTGTTCAGGTATTTCCCCTGCTTATTGATGACCGGAATGGCCGTGTAGCCGTGATGTTTCATTTTCTCCAGGCCCTGTCGAAGCGAATAATCATCGTACAGATAGGCAACGTCGCTCTTGGGGATCAGGAAAAATGCAATATTCATCAAGTACCTCTTTTCTATGGGTTCAGTGTTTTTTCAATCAAACGTAAAGGAATCACCGTTCATAGCAGCAGAGACAGCGCACCGAGAACAGCACCGATCAGTCCGCCGAGGTTGATGATGCCGCGAAGTTCCCGCTTCATGATGGAGGTGATGAGTTGTTCCAGTTCCCGCACATCCATGGCCGCAACCTTGTTTTCCACGATTGCCGCCACATCGAGCGCCGCAATGGCTTTCTGCAGGTCTTGCTGCACGATCCGATCGTACAGACGGCTCAGAATCAGAAGAAAATGATCCTGAGAGAGTCCGTTTTGGATCAAGGTATCGTCCAGCGGTTGTGAAAGTATGTCTTCGATCCCCGCCTCCGCATACGGTCGCAGGATTCGTTTTCCGTCCGAGGCAAGTATGTGCAGGATCCGGTCCGCCACAGCATCGGTCAGGGCGCTGACGGTTTTTCCGCTTATAAACAGTGCTGCGAAACCGCCCAGATTCTTTTCGAGGAAGGATCCTGCTTCGCGTGCGAGCATATTTCGCAGGTCGATCTGCTGCAATTCCACCAGAATCCGTTCGACGGTCCATCCGGCGAGGTGTTCTTTCAGGCGCCGGCCTTCCGCCACGCCCGAGATGCCCGCAACGGCTTCTCCTATGGTTTTTTCGCGGATCGCAGCAAAAAAACCGGCGGATATTTCAGCCATAAGAGCTGACTTTACCTCCGGGGACAGAAGTTGCTTTTGTATCGACTCCGAGGTAAGCAGATGATTCTGGATCATCCTGCCCATCGCTACACTGAGTTCATCTTGTCGCTTGGGGATCATCCCAGGTGTGAAAGGGATACGAAACGTTCCGATTCGAATCGACTTGTAGGGGTGAAACAGCATCTTCACCGCAAGAGAATTGGTGACGTATCCGATCAGCCAGCCCAGCAACGGCGGAAGGATATAGTGGAGTTGGTGCATTGTAATCGACCTCCGCAGGTAGTATATTTTATTGTACACTATATTGCCCTACAATGCACTTGGAAAATGTGCGCGGATATGGTACAATTCATAGGCATTTTATTTTGGGGAAGGGGATTGGAAATGATTGAAACAGCGGTTTTGCTCACATGTTTGAAAATATTTTCTTTTCGTATCATCGACGTTACATTGAGTACGGTCAGGATGGTGCTGACCGTGAAAGAAAAGACCATCGCATCTGCCACGGTCGGCTTCATCGAAGTATTTATCTGGTATTCCATCGTACGCGAGGCACTGAGTTCATCAGGGCCGTTTCTGCCCACGGCAGTCGCTTATGCCGGAGGCTTTGCCATCGGCACGTATGTCGGCGGGAAAGTTGCCAAGAAATTCATAAGCGGACACGTGGTGGTATCCGTGGTCACGACCGGCCAGAACAATGATGTCGTGTCCGCATTGCGGGAAGCCGGATATGCCGTGACCGTAATGAACGTCAATAAATCGGAATTTTCGGACGAAAAATACATGCTTTTGTCCGACGTGGATAAATCCAAACTCAGGGCATTCCAGCGATTGGTGGAAGAAAGAGATCCCGGGGCGTTTATTTTGGTTCAGGAAACCAAAAATGTGATCAACGGATATACGCGTAAATAAGCAGGGAATTCGGAGGGAAGCGTTTGAACCGCAGTCACAGTCCAGCGAGAATAGCCCGGCATGTCTTCGCGACATGTCTGTTTATGTCTCTGTGCTGGTTTTCCGCAGCGGGTTCCTATGCGGCGGAGGAAGCAGCGGCTCTGCATTCGTTTGCCGAAATATCCGTTACGGATCCCAAAGGCGGAAGCTACAATTACATGCAGCTTCTGGACGATCGATATACGACAAAACTCGAGCTCCCGGCAGGGACGGAAATATCCGTCCGAACCCAGGAGAAGATCCACGGCCTATACCTGATATGGGACAAGCCGCCCGGACACTGGGCGCTGCAGACCCGGGAAGAGACCCGCAGTTCCATGTATCTTCTGGGAAAGAACGATTGGATCCATGAATACATCTCATTGCCCGAGCCATCCTCGGAGATTACGATGGTGATGCCGGCAAACGCAACGACTTTGTGCGAGCTGAGTCTCTACGGGGAGGGCCCTTTGCCCGATTCGGTTCAGGTATGGACACCGCCTCATGAAGATGCGGATTTGCTGCTGCTGCCCACGCATGCCGATGACGAGCATTTATTTTTTGGCGGAACCATGCCGTATTATGCGGGAGAACTGGGATACAAAGTGCAGGTTGCCTATCTGACGCACCACTGGGCAGAGCCCTACAGACCCCATGAGTTGCTGAACGGACTTTGGACCGTCGGGATCCGGGCGTATCCGGTGATCGGTGATTTTCCGGATTACTATTCGGACAACCTGGAGCATGCCAAAACACTGTACGATCTGGACCGGGTCTTTTCCTATCAAGTGGAACTGTTGCGCAGATTCAAGCCGGAAGTGGTCATCGGGCACGATGTCGAGGGTGAATACGGACACGGAGTACACATGCTGAACGCATGGGTGCTGCGGCAGGCGGTCTCTCTGGCGGCAGATGAAACGTATCTGCCCGAACAGGTGGAAGAATGGGGGACCTTCGAAGCAAGTAAAGTCTACCTGCATCTCTATCCGGAAGGCGCAGTGGTAATGGACTGGAACACGCCGCTGGAACGATTCGGAGGAAGGACTGCTTTCGAAATGGCGGAAGCCGGATTTGCGGAGCATCTTTCTCAACAGAAATGGTTTTCGGTTCGCACGGAAGGCGTCCACGACTGCAGGGCATTCGGCCTGTTCCATACCACCGTGGGACCGGACATCCCGGAGGAAGAGCCTGACTTTTTCCAAAATATCGAACACTTCTCCGACGACGTGTTACCGGAAGAGACGCCGGATTCGGAAACGGAAAAAGTGACCGAGGAAGACGGCGCACAGGAAAATCCGGCGAATCGTTTCCCGGATATCCCGGGATCCTCGACGATGTGGATCCTCACCGCCACACTGATCGGCGTGTTTGTGATATTTTTGCTGTGGGGCAGGAGAAAGAATCGATCATGACAAGGATAAACGAAGTCAAAAATAAGAACGACGGGAGCATGGACGAGGGAGCCCTTGCCCAGTTGATGGTGGTCGTACCGTCTCTGAATCCGGACGAGAAGCTGATCCAAGTGATCGACGGGATGATGGAAGCCGGTTTTTCTCATGTGCTTGTGGTGGATGACGGCAGCGACGAAGCGCACAGCGCACCTTTTCTTGAAGCGGAACAACGTCCGCAATGCACGGTGCTGCACCACGTCAAAAATAGAGGAAAGGGTCGTGCGCTGAAAACGGCCTTCGAATACATTTTTCACGAGCGGAAAGATATCGCGGGAATCGTAACGGTGGACGGGGACAATCAACACAAACCCCGGGATGCGCGCCGGTTGGCGGAAGCCTTGGTCGGAGAGCCGAAAACGGTGATGTTGGGCGTTCGGAATTTCAAGGGAAGCCACGTGCCGCTGCACAACCGGATGGGAAACACGATCACGAGCGGAGTATTCAGGATGCTGTGCGGCATTGTGCTTTCCGATACCCAAACCGGCATGCGCGCAATCTCTGCGAAGTATCTGCCGCGCTTTATCGAGGTTGCGGGAGAACGGTTTGAATATGAAACCAATATGCTGTTGTACATGAAGACTGCAGGAATCGGATTTCGGGAAATCCCGATCGAAACGGTCTACATCGAAAACAATGCGACCTCCCATTTCAACCCGCTTACGGATTCGGCCAAAATATACGGTCCGATCTTGAAATTTGCCGGAGGATCTGTCGCATCGGCCGGGATCGATCTTCTGATATTCACGTTTTTGGTCTGGCTGCTGCGGGATATGGACAGCCTGAACCGACAGATTTTGATTGCTACCGCCGGGGCACGTGCCGTATCTTCGCTGTTCAATTACGCTTTCAACCGCAAAGCAGTATTTTCCAGCGATGAGCCTCACCGCATTACGATCATTCGATACTATCTCCTCTGTTTTGTCCAGATGATGATTTCTTATAAAGGGGTGGCGTTCTTGGTGGGTGCGGCAGGATTCACCGGCTTCGGCAAAACAGGTGTAAAACTGCTCGTAGACAGTATTCTGTTCGTATTGACCTTTCAGATCCAAAGAGAATGGGTATTCAAAAAGAAAAAATCAGACAGTTCTATCGACGATGGAGTACAACAATGATGAAATCCGGTCCTAAAGATGAAATAATCGAAAGCTACGAACAACTGATGGAATCCGAAAAAACCAGAACGAAACCGATTCGGGTGATCCGGCGCCTGTTGCTTTATGTCGTCACCCTTATTGCAGCAGTACTGTTGTGCTGTGTCGGTGTCATCTATATCTTTGCCCAGGGTCCGTCCGAGTCGGCCCGCAACATCTTTGTGGCCAGCGTCACACAGACATCTGCTGCGAAGTTTACAGCGCACATGTTCCTTTCCGGGGAAGAGGTGGATCGCATCCTGGCCGAGAACATGGTGAGGGATTCGGGCGAAATATCCGATGGCGATTTGATCACCATCGGCGGCGGTGACGAAGAGTATGATTTGAACGCGTTGACGATCCACGATGTGAGTGGTTCCACATATAAAGGGAAAATGATGATCGTCAACGATCCTTCCAGAGTCTACGTGGCGGCGATCCCTGATTTTACCGTAGCCCGGGGGCAGCAGGTCGCTCAAATGGCTGCGCGGGAGAATGCCATCGCAGGAGTCAACGGCGGCGGCTTTGAGGATATCGCCGGTCTGGGGAAAGGGGCAAAAGCCCAGGGGATCGTGGTTTCTCAGGGTGTCTGGAGAAACGGGAGCAAGAACGGGACACACCAGGTGATCGGGTTTGACGACAAAGACAGACTGCTGATCGGGACGATGACCGGACAAGAAGCTGTGGAGGCAGGCGTGAGAGATGCAGTCGCCTGGGGACCGCTGCTGGTCGTCAACGGAAAAGGGATGGAAGTGGGCGATTCCGGAGGAGGGCTCAACCCCAGAACGGCGATCGGTCAGCGTGCGGACGGCGCAGTTCTTCTGCTGGTGATCGACGGACGACAGACCAACAGCCTGGGCGCCAGCTACGCCGATCTGATCGATGTGATGCTGGAATACGGTGCGGTGAACGCCGCCAATCTGGATGGGGGCACCAGCTCCAGCATGGTATATGAAGGCGAAGTGATCACCAATGTGTGCTCTCTGTACGGGGAACGTCCTCTGCCTACATGCTTTCTCGTGAGGAGGGTGGAAGATGATGTCGAATAAAGGGATATTCGGGCGTTTCCGGCGGCCCTATGGAATATTTGTTTTGGTGCTGTTGCTGATGATAATTGCTTTCTGGCTCTATCTTTGGACCGGGCTGGCTGCCTACGAGTCGGGTATTCCGAAAAATCTGATGGATCATTTGGTGCGGTCCCTGGACGAAGAGGCTCGGGAAGAGGGGACCTGTGTAGATGTTCTTGTGAAGTACGGCAAAGAGATTCCAGGCCTGTCTGCGCAGGAAAACGGTGTTCTTTTCGCGCATTTGATCCGGGATAAGGAAGTGACCTACCAAAAGATATCCGGGTGGAGCGGGTCCGGCGATATCGCTTATCACATTCTGGCCGACGGAGAAGCAGTCGCTGTTGCCACGCTGTCGGCGGAGGAACAGGGCGGCATATTGGGACTGGCGCTGTATCGTGTGGACAGCTTGTTTGGTATGCGGGATCTGACCGTGATGGCCGCACCCAAGGTGCAGGTCTATGCAGGGGATCTTCTGTTGACCGGTGAACATTTGACGGACCGGGGCAAAGTGCCCGAAGACCTGCAAGACCTGGCGGAATATCCCGAAAACGAAGTCGAGATCCCACAGTACAATGTTTATACCCTGGAAGGCTTGTTTTGGGTGCCGCCGATCAAAGGTGTCGACGGGTCGCGGTCTGCGGAAGGTGTCTATGTGGCGCCGGATTGCGCAGTGGTCGGATTGCCTCCGGACACAGCACTCATGAAAGAGGTGGAGGAGCGTGCTGTCACGATCACCCACCGATATTCTCACTATATGAGCGATGATCTGGGCTGGAGCGGCTTGAGAGGATATCTGGTGGACACGGCGCCTGTATATGACCGCCTGCGCACACTGGAAGTGAATTGGTATACGCTGCACGACAGCAATCGATTCGAAAATATGAAAATTCTGGACCGGATCATGTATACCGATCATCTGATCTCCCTTCGCATGACCTATGACTACATTATCGTGGGGCAAGGCAAAGTGACGACCTACGATACGGATCTGACTTATTATCTGGCACTGGAGTCCGACGGGAAGTGGCGGGTCGTCGAAATGATCGTCAACTGACGTTCGAATCAAACGAAGACAGCATGAAAAAGCCTGCAATCGGAGATTGCAGGCTTTTGTTCTGGAGGCGACACCCGGATTTGAACCGGGGAATCAAGGTTTTGCAGACCTGTGCCTTACCACTTGGCTATGTCGCCGCAGAATGCCGGCGCGAGGCCGGCATGCTTCTGTTGGCTAGGGTAGAAGGATTCGAACCTTCGCATGACGGAATCAGAATCCGTTGCCTTACCGCTTGGCTATACCCCAATATTGAAATCCGCGTGTATTATTATATCACGTACTCCCGAAAATCCAAGGGTGAAATGTGATTTTTTAAAAATGGGGTGGGTAGTGGGAGTCGAACCCACGTATACAGGAGCCACAACCCTGGGTCTTGACCACTTGACGATACCCACCATGTTTGCATAAAATTGGCGACCCGGAACGGGCTCGAACCGTCGACCTCCAGCGTGACAGGCTGGCATTCTAACC
>LSQX01331755.1_pt1 | contig 28934 bp, 16 predicted proteins | sample 654561 | NCBI WGS metagenome assembly LSQX01 (sample SAMN04489861, study PRJNA283612) | anaerobic digester metagenome | isolation source: 4 biogas reactors fed with cattle manure at either 37C or 55C with and... | place: Denmark: Kongens Lyngby | collected 2014 | reverse complement strand
CGCCGCCAGCGTTCGTCCTGAGCCAAGATCAAACTCTCCATGAAAATGGAGACCCCTCCTCCGGGCCAGTGACCCGGAGTGGGGAAGATCCGTCTTCGTCTTGGGCTCGCACGCACGCTATTTAGTTGTCAAAGACCGCAGTGCCGAAGTGGCCCCTTCAGGCCATTGACCTCTGGCAGAGGCTAAGAATACACTATCCCTGCCCGCCTGTCAAGAGGCTTTCCGAACTTTTTTGTGCGGGAGAATCCCACACTCTTTCCGGGGCCGTTTGGCCTGATTACGGGGGGCGCTTCTCCGGCAGAACAGCGCATACCATATCATGCTTCTTGCCCCCTGTCAAGACCTTGGCTCAAGAAAGATCCTCTCTTTCTCTGTAGACGAAGTGTGCTCGGACGTTGTTCTCTCTGTGTGGCGAAGTGCGCCTCCGTCTCCAGTTCTCTCTCGGGCGCACCGATATCTACGACATGAACCACTCATCTCTCCGCCGACGGCGATTCCAGGCCCGGCTGACGGACCTGCTTCTGCTGGGCGGCATGACGGTGCTTCTCTCCGCAGCGCCCGCCTCATGCTCTCGGAGCGAGCAGTGGCTGCAATGGCGATTGCCCGCCATCGTCCGTGCGGATCGTCACCACCAGCCTCCAGACTTACACTCCATGCAGGCTGAAGGCTCACGCATGTTCTTCGCGGCGAAGGTTTCCTTGCAGAGGTTGCACGTGCTCACCTGTTCGTCGTGCTGGCCGCTGTCACTGGGTCTGCTCGCCAGCCTCCTGCTCTCTCCTCTGGTGGGGGCTACTTTGTCCCAGCACGTGGCTCGCCCCCTACGTGACTTGATCCGTGGAGTGGAGGCGCTGCGGCGCGGCGATCCCTCGGTGTGCGTGGAGATCAGAAGCCGCGATGAGCTAGAGGAATTGGCCAACTCCCTGCAGACTCTCGTTGAGGGCATGCGTGAGCGCGACCAGCTTCGCGAGGCACTGGTACGCCACCTCAGCGCGAGCGTTGTGCAGAAGATTCTGGCTCCCTCCGGCGTCGTCCATCTGGGGGGTGAATATGTGACCGCCACCATCATGTTCGCCGACTTCCGGGGCTTTACCAGTCAGTGCCAGGGCATGTCCCCGATGGCGGCAGTCAATACCCTGAATGAGTACTTCTCTTTGATCGTGGATGTCATACTCCAGTACCAGGGCACGCTGGACAAGTTCCTCGGAGACGGACTGATGGTGGTGTTCGGCGCCCCGGTGGCGCAGGCGGACCATGCTCAGCGGGCGCTGCGCTGCGCGTTGCACATCCAGGGCGTGTTGGAGCATCTCAATCGCCGGCGCACGGCCGAAGGGAAGGTGCACCTTCAGCTGGGGATCGGGTTGCATAGTGGTCAGGTGGTGGCTGGCCAGATTGGCTCTCAGCGCCGTCTGGAATACACAGTGATTGGCTCGGAGGTCAATCGGGCTTTTCGCATCCAGTCTCTGGCGGGCCCAGGGGAGGTATTGGTGAGCGAGCAGTGCTACGCACTGGCCGGGGACATGGCCCTGCCGGCTGAGTCGCTGGGACCCACGCCGCTGCGGGGCTTCCGGGAACCGCTAGTCTTGTACCGCATTCAGCATCGGCTCGCCCGCGCCGCGTGATGGTGGGCCCGGTCCTCATCTCCCGCGCCAGCGGCTCAGCCCCGGTGGAGGACGCCCACTACGGATTGTAGTACCAAGCGGAACTTGGACTCGCGTGCGACCGTCACACACAGGAGTCTACAGACCGCCGGCGAACAGTTGCCTCAAGCATGCCGGCCAGCCAGGGAGGTCCTTGTGATGAGAAAGCTATGTGCGGTATGGTTGGTTGTCTTGAGTCTCAGTTGGTCCGTCCAGGCCGCTGATCTACCACTCAGCCGAGTGGTGCTCTTCTACAGCGGCGTGAGCTATTTCGAACATCAGGGACAGGTTGAAGGGAATTCTTCCGTCAACCTGTCCTTCCGTGTCGAACAGATCAACGACATTCTCAAGTCGCTGGTCATTCAGGATCTGGGCGGGGGTACGGTAGCTCCGGTGACTTATGCTCCGCAAGATCCTCTCGAACACAAACTGTCCGCCTTTTCCGTGGACCTGGGCGACAACCCCTCGCTCGCCAGTCTGCTGCTGCGCTTGCGTGGCGCACAGGTGACTGTCGAAGGCGACCAGTCCGCCACGGGAACCATCGTGGGCGTGGAGCAGCAGGAGAAGGCGGCCGGGCAGACCACGGTCAAGTTCATGGCCCTCAACTTGATGACCGACAAGGGCTTGATGAACATCGCCCTCCCCGGCGTGCGGGCCATCAGGCTCGCCGACGCCAAGCTCAACGCGGAGTTACAGGGCGCCCTGGCCGCCATCGCCTCCAGCCGTGATGTCGCCAAACGGGAGCTTGCGCTAGGTTTCCAGGGGTCGGGCAAGCGTTCCGTCCGTGTGGGCTACCTCCTCGAGACGCCGGTGTGGAAGACCACTTACCGCCTCGTGACCGGGGCGGACGGCCAGCTCTTCTTGCAGGGCTGGGCGCTTGTGGACAATACCACAGACAACGACTGGAACAGCGTGCAAATGGCACTGGTCTCTGGTCGCCCCATCAGCTTCATCCAGGACCTGTACCAGCCGGTGTACGCCCAGCGCCCCGAGGTGCCCGTGTCCCTGCCGGGCGTGATCCGTCCTCAGGTGCATGAAGGTGCGTTAGCCGAAGAGGCAGAGGCTCGACGTGCCGAGAAAGCAGAGGCTGCGCCTGCCCCTTCTGCTGCGCCGACACTGGCCGCCCGGCAGGCTGGCCTCGCTGGCCCCGCTGGCCCCGCCGGTGCCTTTGGAGGTGCGGGAGCCGCGGATGCCCTGCGCCTGGCTGGGGCTGGTGTAGCCGCAGCGGCTACCGGCGCACAGGTGGGTGAGCTATTCCAGTACGCCGTCTCGCAACCCGTGACTCTGCCCCGCCAGTCCTCGGCGATGATTCCCATCGTCAACCAGGACCTTGACGGCGAGAAGCTCTCGCTCTACAACGAGCGCTCCCACGCCGTGCACCCCTTCAATGCGTTGCGCCTGAAGAACAACACCGGCCTGCATCTGATGGGTGGCCCCATCACCGTGTTTGACGGCGGAGCCTACGCGGGCGATGCGCTTATCGAGGACCTCAACCGGGGTGATGAACGCCTGATCACCTACGCGCTCGACCTGGGGGTCGAGGTCAAGACCGAGCGGCCCTCTGTCCCACAGACCCTGACCTCCGTCAAGATTGACAATGGGGTCTTGCAGGCTGAAAGCCGCCAGCAGATGACTACTGTCTACACCCTCAAGAATCGTACTGAGGAGCCGCGTACCGTGATGGTCGAGTACCCCACGGTGCAGGACTGGAAGCTTATTGCTCCCGCCAAGGCCGACGAGGAGACTCGTACGCTGTACCGCTTTAAGGTCTCCGTCCCCCCTGGCGTGGCTATGCCCCTGACCATTACTTTGGAGCGTCCGGTGCGCGAGCACATCGCGTTGGTGGATTGGAAGCAGCCGGACCGGATCGCCTTCTTCCTGTCGAGCGACGTGATCAGCCCGCAGGTGAAGGCCGCCCTGGAGGAGATTGGCCGGCGTCGCGTGGAGATCGCGGGCGTGGTCCGCGAGCAGCAGGACAAGGAGGCGCGGCTGAAGGCGATCGGAGAAGAGCAATCCCGCATCCGCCAGAACATGGCGCAACTGGACCGGAACTCCGACCTGTACAAGAAGTACGTGCAGAAGCTGACCGAGCAGGAGGACGAGTTCGACTCAACTACCCAGGCCCTTGCGGCGTTGAAGGCCAGGGAGAATCAGCTTACCGACGCCCTCAACACCTACATCCGCGGGTTGAACCTGTAGCGGACACGGTCGCTAGATTCAGAACCCAAAGCCCCTCCCCCAGACGATGGGGGAGGGGCAGTCTTTCTAGACTTCTCCACTACTGGTGTGAACTAGGCCTGTAGATCCTCTGGTTGTATCCCCGTTAGAGTAGTTTTCCTGCTCTCTTCAATCACCAGTGCCCGTCGCGGTCCTGTCAATCCGCGCCAGTCCACACGCAGGTTATTTACGTAGAGGTTCTCCAGGTGTTGTCCGAGGAGCGCACACTGGGCCATCTCGTCCGGCCGGTTCACATGAGCAGGCGGGAGCCCTCCCGGCCCAAATGCCGGGTCTGCGTCTCCGCCGACCATCTCCAGACGCACCTCACTCAGGCTCAAAGCCGTCGCCGGAACCTGCGGATTGCCTCGCAGATGCGAGTTCTCACGTCCCCGCGCCCAGATATGCTCAAAACGTATGTTATGAATCGCCGCCGGCGGCTTGGCCGAGTCGCCTACTCGCAGGGTGATCGGCGCCAGTGCATCTATGCTCACGTGGGAAAAGGCCACGTTCTCGATGTTGACTCCGTGCTCCCCTCCGTCCCAGTAGCGCGCCACCACGTTCACCCCGATGCGCGACTCACGAATTACGAGATTGTTGAGCAGGCAGTCGCGGATCTCGCCGTCACCAACGCCCACCCGTACGGCATTACAGGTCGTGCTCAGCACGCAGTTGCTGACCACCACGTTCTGGCAGGGCTGTGCGGCGGCTCCCAGCGCGCGGGCATTGCCGCGCAGGGTGAGGCAATCGTCACCCGACTCGATAAGGCAGTCACTAACCGTTACGTCCTGGCAGCAGTCAAGGTCAATGCCATCGCCGTTCTGGGTCTGGGGCGGATTGCTGATACGTAGACCTCGTATCTGCACCTTCGAACATCCCAGCAAGAAAAGTGTCCAGTAGGCCGCGTTGCGCAGTGCGACCTCCCGTACCGCCACCTCCCGGCAGCGGCAGAAGAACACCATCTGTCCCGGGCGCCATTCGCGGATCGGGAAGTCCCGTCGCTTGTACCAGTAGAAGGGAGTGACCTCCTCCGGGGGCAGCTTCTCGAAGAAGGCCATGCTGTTACCGTCAATCGTCCCTTGCCCGGTGATCGCCACCTGTTCTGCCTGGTAGGCGATTATCAGGTGCGCACCCGTGGTGTTCTCCTTGGTGAAGACCACATTCTCGGGGAAGACATCGTCCGCGTTGTAGTCCTCTCGGTTAGGACTTCCCAGAAGCGTGGCTCCGCTGCACAGGTGCAGCACCACGTGACTCCTCAGGTACAGAGTCCCCGAGACATAAGTACCTGGAGGCAGCACGACTGTCCCTCCGCCCGCCGCGTGGCAGTCATCAATCGCCTGCTGGATGGGCGAGGTGCACAGCGTGCTGGCATCCCCCCGCGCTCCGTACTGCCCCACGTCAAAGTATGAGCCGCTCGAACGAAGATCACCCGTCATCTTGCTTCCTCCCTGCGCCATTGTCTCCGGCGACCTTGCGCGTCATATTCCCGAACGGGGAGAGACAATCCTGCCGCAGCCGTCTTGGTGACAGCACTGGTCGCCGATTCTCCTGCTGGCAGGAATGTGTCACACCGGGAGAGAAGAGTTCAAAGGATTTGTCTGCATAATGCGGGTACCAGAAACGTGCTTGGCTCACAAGGGAGGTCGAGACCATCAATCGGTACCGTCTACGTTTATGTACAGCCTTACTGTCACCGGTCCTGGCCGCTATTTTTTGCGGTACTGGGCATGCGGACCTGTTTCTTACCAAGGAGGGCCAGGCGGTCGCCAGCCTGGTTGTTAACGGCTATGAGAGCCAGGCCCAGGACCTGCAACAGTACCTGCAGAAGATCACGGGTGCGACGCTGTCTCTGGTAGCTAGCGAGGCGGACTTGCCGCCCGACACTCCAGCCCTGATCCTGCAGGTGACGGACCAGGTGCCGGGCGCCAGCAATCGCGCCACTGCCTCTCAGGCCTACCGCCTGCACACCGAGGGCAATCGGCTACATCTGACCGCTGCCTCCGAGTTGGGTCTCACCTATGCGGTATGGGGTCTGCTCGAAGACCACCTGGGCGTGCTCTTCCTGGACCCTCAGACCGAAGTCGTTCCCTCTCGTGCCGACCTGTCTTTGGGCCCCTTGGACGAGGTTCAGGAGCCGGCCTTCGTCTCGCGTCGCGCGATTGACGAGCGCGACAGCCCCTGGCTGCTGAAGAATCGTGGCGGAGGCACGCCTGGCCTGTGGTCCAATCACAGCTTCTTCACCTGGATGCCTCCGTCCAATTTCGAGACCCACCCCGAATGGTTTGCGCTGATCAAAGGCAAGCGCCAGACCCATGCGGCCATGGGCCTGTGCGGGACCAACGAAGCCTTGGCTGTGGCGCTGGCTGAAAACCTCATGAAAGCCATGGCCAAGACTGACCCCTCCGTCCCTCTGCGCGTGGGTCAGGGGGATGGGTTCGTGGCCTGCGAGTGCGAGGCGTGCCGCGCACTGGTCACGAGAGAAGAGAGCGAAGCGGCACCCTACCTGCTCATGCTCAACCGTGCCCTGGAGATTACTTCCCAGCAGTACCCGGATCACAAGTTGGTCACCTTTGCCTATTATGCTACGCTGGCCCCGCCGAAAACGCTTCGCCCGCACCCCAACCTCTACCTCAATGTAGTCTCCACCAGCCTGCGGGGTAACTGTGACCAACTCGGGCCTATCCGCGACAACCCGGCCAATGCCGCCTGCGCCGCTGCCGCGGAGGGTTGGCCCCAGATTGCGCCTGGCCGCGTCTCGGTCTGGCACTGGTCGGGTAACTTCCGCGCCAAGACCGTGGAGTGGCCCGACCTCTTCAACATGTGTGACAATTTCCGCTTCTGGCACGAGAACGGCATCGTCGCGGTCCATCCTGAGATGGCCGGGGGTAACTGGTATCCGCTTCGTCACTGGCTCTATACCCGGCTCATGTGGGATCCGACCGCCGACGAAAAGGCCCTGATTCAGAAGTTCCTGACCGCCTACTACGGCCCGCGCGCGGCTCCGCTGCTCTGGGAGTACCTGCGCTATACCGCTGATCTCGCGGCCCGGTCCGGCCTCACTGCCAGCGGTCTCACGGACGCTCATGTCTTGCGCCAGCGGCTGTTCCCGGACGACAAGCTGCAGCAGATGACGGAGATGATGGAAACCGCCGTGAAGGCGGCGCAGGCTGAACCTGACCCCGCCTATGCCACTCGCGTCTCACAGGCGATGGCTACCTCCGTAGACCTGCTGCATCTCCTGGGGCCTGAGGGCCTGCCCTTGCCCTTCGCCAAAGTGGTAGACCCTCGTGACCATCGCGAATGGCTGGTTCCTGGCGGGCAGCCTGACCTGCCGGAGCGTATTGACCGCCTGAGCCAGGTATACCGGGACTTCAATCTCATGGACTGGGCGGCGGCCTGGTGGAGTGGAATCCGCTTCCGCGGCTATGCCGGCGGGCCCCTCGTGCGCAGCGAGAGCTCCACGCTGAAGCTGGAGGTCGTGCCCAACCTCGAGGGCCAGGTCACCAGTCTCATCTACAAGCCCACCGGCTCCGAGCTGCTGGCCTGGGACGCCGACCCTCGCGTGGTGCTGGCCTACCGCAAGTCCGGTTATGGCTTTGGCTACGCCGATGTCCCGTCTACCAGCGGCCAGGAGTGGTCCGCCGAGCCCGATTCGGCCCCCGGCGTCCTGGCTATGACCGGCGAGCTGCACCGGGAGGTCTGGTGGTATGCGCCAGGCCTCAAGGCTAATCAGCAACTGCGCCGCACGCTCGAACTGGCTCCCGAGACGCCCCGCCTGACCCTCACTCGGACCTTCGTAGGTAATCAGGTTCCGGCCTATGCCTCGGGTACCGCGCTGCCCAATCCCAGCCGCTTCGGTAGCCGCTGGCGGCTGGCGGTCCCCGTGCTTGAGAAGGCCCGTCTAGCGGTAGCGGGTGGCGGCCTGCAGCAGGAGTTGTCGCTCGCCAAAGCCGACAAAACGGAGCTCAAGGTCGCAGCCCCAGCCGGAGATCTCGTGATCGAGCTGGACCGCGGCGACGGCCTGAGAGTCCGGCTCACCACTCCGGCTAGCGGCTGGGAGAGTATCTCCCTGCAAGCGGTTCCCGGTAAGCAGCAACTGGTGGTGGACCTTATAGGGCAGCCGCACGAGATGGGCCCGGAGCCGCGCACCCTCGAGGACCTTCCGCTCCAGCACCTCGAGGTGATCCCGAATCCCTAGTCGCCGGAGGACGTAATCATGTCGGACGCCAAGGGACGGCTGGTTATACTGTCCGGTCCTTCCTGTGTGGGGAAGAGTCCACTCACTCATGCGCTCGCCCGGCTCTACCCTGAGCTGAGCGCCGACCTGCATCCCCTTGTGCTCTATAACAGCCGCCCGCCGCGACCTGGCGAAGAGGACGGGGTGGATTACTACTTCCGCTCCCGTGGGGAGATCGAGACGCTGCGTGAGGAGGAGGACCGCTACGTAGTGATGGACGTGCGCGGCGATCTTCAGGCCCTCGACCTCCAGCAGCTTACGGCCAACCTCTCGCGCAGCAGTGTCTTTTTCGAGGGCAACCCCTTCTTCGGTAGCCTGCTGCTGTCGCACCCCGCCCTGGCCCAGGTGGACAGGCTGAGCGTGTTCATGTCGCCGCTCTCACGCGAAGAGATGCTCTTCTTGCGTGCGCGGGTGGGCGTAGAGATCTCCGAGTTCGTAACCGAGGTGATGCGTCGGAAGCTCCTGCGGCGAGCTCGTCGGCTCAAGGGAGAGTTGTCCCTTCTCGACCTGGAGGAAGTGGAGCGGCGTGCCGGCAGCGCTTGGCGGGAGTTGCAGGAAGCTCCCCGTTTCCAGTATATTCTGCCCAACCACGACGGTGAGGACAGCGACAACTGGGAGGCCTTCTACTACCCTCTCGGTGACGCCCGCCGCGCGCTCTTGGCCTTCGTGGCCTTGCTCCAGGGCCAGGTGTCGTCAGAGGCCGAGACCTGGGAGGAGAGCACTGTAAGTTGACTTCACCGGGTGTCTACACTCCATCCACACAAGGAGGAACCCCTGATGTCTCGCATGCCCCTTGTCCTGACTTCTGCCCTTCTTGCCTTGTGCCTGGCTGCAATTCCTGTCGCTGCTCAAGGCGACGTGAACCTCGAGCAGATCGCCCGGGAGATCACTGCCGAGGCTACCCGCACCAATGACGATCCGCTTGGCCGTCCTCTGCCCTTGGCCGCCCATTGGAACCGGGGCAACTTCCGGGGCGGGCTGGGATTCAGCCCCGACTGGCAGATGGCGCGGATCGTGGAGGGCCACCACCTCCTGCCCTGGTTCGCCTTTCCCACCGGAGAAGTGACCGAGCAGTCTCTGGCCCACTATGAGGCGGCACTGCGGCGTTGTGCGGAGCTGGGTTTACCCCTCTCCTTCGTAGGCACTCAGTATGAGTCAACTATGGGGAACGAGCCGTACTTCTCTCTTCCTATAGGCCAGAACCCCAATCTTCTCAAGACCGATGGCACCTTCGCCAAGGCTGCAGATCCCTTCGGCCCGGTCGAGCCCTGGAGAGCCATCGGCAGGTCCTGGACTGACAACCCACTGATGCGCAAGCTGCAAGAGCTTTACCCGGACCCTCCGCTGGTGATGATCGTCTCCAACAACGAATTCCCCAAGCTCAAATGGCCCCAGGTGGAGACCTCACAGCGGTATCTTGACCTCTACGGCGCGGGCCGGCCCAATGACTTCAAACGCGAGGTCATTGGCGAAGGTTACATTGAGCGCTACCGTGCGCTGCAGGAGGGCATGCGTGAGGGATTCATCAGCCCGGCGTGGGCAGAGAGCGTTATCTTCGTGGGCTATGGTGCTGCGGGGCCGCCCCATTTTGGCCGCTGGTATGGCTGGGCCACCTACTCGCTCCACACGCCAGGCTGTATCAGCCCTTGGCCTCTGGCCTGGGATGGCGGCTCCCCGTCTTACTACACCCATAACTGGGATGGCAGCACTGACTTCACGGTCTGGAGCCCCCAGGTCGAGTTCATGAATCTCATTTTCATGAATGAGCAGGCGCTCCGGCTCAACCCCCGGTACTGGTTTGAGATCTCCACCTGGGACGGGCATCAGCCCACGCTAGAGAATGACAAGCGTAAGACCTACGCCAAGCTGGGGCAGACCGCCACCCCCGAACGCTATGGGAGCTTTGTGGAGTTTGGCCTGTGGCTGACTCGTCCGCGGACAGTACGCGAATTCCGCGGCTGGACCGACACGGTGGACTACTCCGGTCCCTATTTTGAGCCCGTCATGGCTGCGGTAGATCGTGTGTACACCAACCCCACGCTACAGGCCTTCTGGCGCCAGGGGACGCTGGTGCCCAACCTGGCCCATCCCCACCCTTATCAGGAGGCCCTCCCCGAGGAGTACAAGGACGTCCCTCGGTGGTATCTGCTGGATACCAACCTGGACCCGCCGCGTCCTTGGAAGCTAGGCACCAGCCTTCCGGTGTTCTCCCTGGCCTTCGTGCAGGGCGACCCCGGCGCGCGCCAGTGGCTGGTATACGCCCGTGCGCCGCTGGGGAATCAGCAGGCTGTCGAGATCACAATCCCCGACTATGGTTTCATCACCGTGGAGGTCACTGTGGTCGGGTCGTTCTATATAGTGGATGAGAAGACGCACAGTACCCAGTTCATAGAGTAGGAGGCCCTATCACTCTCATGTCAGACTCAGAATTTACCTGGTATGCCCCGACCGACTCGCCCTTTGATCTCCAGGGCTTTGCCTGGTTCGAGCGGGATCGTGTGTACAACCGCCTTCCACGCAACTTCCCGAAGCCCTTCCGCCCGGAACTGGAAAACCTGGCCCTCAATACCGCCGGAGGCCAGATCCGCTTCCGCACCGATTCTGCCCAGGTGGCAGTGCGTGTTACCCTCATCGCTCCTCCGGCCATGGGGCACATGCCTGCTACCGGCCAGGCTGGTTTTGACTGCTACGTGGGAGAACTGGGCCGGCAGCGCTATGCCGGTGTCACCCGTTTTGATGTTCAACTGTCGTCTTACGAGTCTGTGCTCATGCAGGCCCCGGATCGCGACATGCGCAGTCTCACCCTCAACTTCCCCCTCTATCAGGGCGTCCAGGAGGTCCTGGTCGGTCTGGAGCCGGACGCGCAGCTACTCCCGCCCTTGCCTTACCCCGACCCGCGCCCGGTCATCGTCTACGGCACCTCCATCACCCAGGGCGGCTGCGCGAGCCGTCCCGGTATGGCTTACACCAACCTCCTCAGCCGCTGGCTGCAGCGCCCCTTCATCAACCTGGGCTTTTCGGGCAACGGTCGCGGTGACGCGGAGATCGCCGAAGCGCTGGCCGAGATTCCGAACCCCGCAGCTTATGTTCTGGATTACCAGGCTAACGCGGGCCTGGAGGGCTTGCAGGCCACCCTCGACCCCTTCCTCGACATTCTGCGCTCTGCACATGCTTCCGTGCCCGTTCTCGTGGTCTCGCGTATTCGCTACGCCGCGGAAATGCTGGATCCCGCCGTAGAGCAGGCCCGCCAGCAAGCTAGTGATTTCCAGGCGGAAGTGGTGGCTCGTCGGGTCCAGGCCGGGGACTCCGCGCTCCACTTCCTCGACGGCACGGAGCTGCTGGGGCCTGACTTCGATGAGTGTACTGTGGACGGCGTGCACCCCACCGACCTCGGGTTTATGCGTATGGCGACCGGCCTGCGCCCAGCGCTGGAGACTGTTTTATCACCGCACTGAGGAGGGGTTCTTCGCATGCGCTATCACGATTACCCCAAACAGCTGGAGGAGCACTATATTGCTCGCCTGCGGGAGACGTATCGTTTCCGTGCGGAGCGTCTACAGGCTATCCAAACGGCCGAGCAAGCCCGCGCCTACCTCGCCGGTGTGCGGCAGGTTCTGGCCCAGGTCTTCGGCCCGCTACCCGAAAGAACTCCGCTCAACACCCGTATCTGGAGGGTGTCGGAGTATGAGGACTATCGCATCGAGCACCTGACCTTCGAAAGTCGCCCCGATTTCTTGATAACGGCGAACCTGTATGTGCCTTCTGGTGTAAGTATACCCGCTCCGGCGGTGCTCTTTACGTGCGGCCACTATGCCGAGGCCAAGGCCGGTCCCACGTACGTCGCTGCCTGCATGCGCCTGGCTCAGGCGGGGTTCATCGTGCTCAGCTACGATCCCATCAATCAGGGAGAGCGGCCCCTCTACAGCCTGACTGATCAAGCAGCACGCTTCAAGGGCGATTGTTGTGGTGGTCACCAGGTCGTAGGACGCCAGCTCCACGCCTGCGGAGACTGGTTTGGCGCCTGGCGCTTGTGGGACGGTCTTCGCGCTCTGGACTGCCTCCTGGAGCGTCCCGAGGTTGACCCCCAGCGCGTGGGGGTCACGGGTAACTCCGGAGGGGGTACCATGAGCTCCTATCTCTGGGCTATGGAGCCGCGGTTCCGCGCCGTCGCCTCCTCTTGCTGGGTAACCAGCTATCTCCTGGACCTTGAGAACTCCATGCCCGCCGACGAGGAGCAGTACCCGCCCGGCTTCCTCGCCGCCGGACTGGACAAGGTTGACTTCTTCCTGGCCCGGGCGGGCGATCCGGTGCTCTTCCTTGGCCAGGAGTTTGACTTCTTCGACAACCGCGGTCTCCGCCAGGCCTACGACGAACTCCGGCGCTTCCACGAGTTGTTAGGCGGAGACCCCGCACACTGCCGGCTCGCGATGGACACGCGCGCCCACGAACTCAGTGAGACCAGTGTGACCTCGATGCTGAGCTTCTTCGGCGAGGTCCTGGGGAATCCTGGAGCCTCGGCCCCTCAGCCCGCGACCCTGCATACGGTCGAGGAGCTCCAGGTGACTCCTGAGGGTGACGTTTGTCGAGTGGGCAGCCGCCCCATGTACGAACTCCTCGCTGACCAGGCACGTGCCGTTGCTGCAGCCCGCCCACCCGTGACCACCGAGTCACTGCCGCAGGTCCTTCGCCGGACCTTGGGCGTCCCCGACTCGATAGAAGTGCCCCACCACCGGCGTCTGTTCCAGACCCCGACCGTCCGCGAGGCCACGGGCCAGCAGGTGTTACGCTTCCTGGTGGAAACTGAGCCCGGCTTGCTCTGCCCCCTTCGCCGCGTCTGCCGTGACCAGTCCCCCTATCGCCTGCATCCGGCGCCGCGCGTGCTCTTGTATCTGCCCAATGTGGACAGCCAGCAGGAGCTGGAGGACGCCGCCACCATGTCCGGGGAGGAAGACTTCTGGATGCTGGACGTGCGAGGGCTGGGTGAGGGTCTGTACAACATGGAGGACCCGTATCTTCTCTACGGTCACGATTACATGCTCACCGGCTACGCGGTGCTGTACGGCGAGACTCTGCTTGGGGACCGCTTGCGTGATGTGCTCGGCACCGTTCGTCTCCTGCGTGCAGAAGGCGGGGAAGAGGTGCACCTGGTCGGGCGCAGGCAAGGCGCCATTCTGGCGCTGCTCGCCGGGGTCTTGGACCCGGAGATCGCCAGCGTAAGCAGCCTCGAGGCCCCGGAAAGCTTCCTGGCCTTGGCCACCACGCCCTTCACCTTTTGGCCGGCAGTGAACTTCCCCCGCGGCGTCCTGGGGGCCTTCGACCTCCCCCAGGTGCGCGAGGCGCTCGGCCCACGGCTGGTGCAGGACACCCTCGCCTCACCTGTGGAGTTCGCTCGGCCGGAGGAGTAGATACGGGAGGTCCCGCCCAACAGTCTCGCCCTGCAGCCGAGTTTTCCCCGCACCGCTCTGGTGTTCACCTGCGCGCCTTGTGGACTCCACCGAGCTTGGCTGCTCTGGCGTTCCGCCCTCGCGCAGGGCTCTGTAGCTGGCTTGAGCGTGAGGAAGTGTAGTCGGCAGCTAGGGCGGCATCTGCGCTTAGGGTTTGCTGCGCGCTCCGGCTGCCCCTCCCCATACCAGGTCACCAAACGGCGCCACCAGGTCGAATTTCTGCTGCCAGGTGGTGTACATTATCCCGCGTAGCCCTCGGACACCCCTGGCCACTCGCACCCAGTCCTCCACCGCGCTGAGGTTGTCCTTATCGTAGTAGGCGCCGATTAGCGTCGAGAAGCCGCGCTGGCTGAAAAACCGCACGCCTGTAATGCGCTTGGGCATGGCCCACACGACCATGATGAGGTCCTTCGGCGCATACTCCCAGGCCCGACTGAAGTCGCCGTTCACCAGGTAATAGTTCGCCCGCGCATTGTGCTCCGGGCTCAGCATATCTGCCCAGGTGTAGATCTGCGCGCCCGGGCTGACCTCGTGCAGAATCTCCTTCTGCTTGGTCAGACACTCACCCAGGAGTTGGCTCATATCCCGCCCGCCGCACGCCGCGCAATGGCCGCCCTCCCGGATTTCGTCCATGGAGAGCAGGTAAGCGGCAGGGTGGAGGAGGTCTGCCAGCAGTTTGGCCTCGCGCTTCCAGATCTCATAGAGCTCCGGCTCGGCCATGCACACGCTGCGTTGTCCCTCCGCCACCGCTACCGAATGGTACCAGCTCACCTTCAACCTCTGTCCCTCCCGGATGCGTCCGCCGGGCAGCAGGGTAAGCGGGGGTGCTGGGTGGTCCGGATCCCGATGGCTGAACTGCGGGTCCACCAGCGGCGCGTAATCCGCGCCTTCTTCATAGGTCGTGCTGCCATCTGCACTGCGCACCGTGACCGGCGTCCCCGGGCGGCGTAGCACATTCACCGGCCCGACCTCCCGCAGATTCCACTCGCTGAACCAGGCCGTTCCCCGTCGTCCCGCCCACACTCCGGCCGTCAACCTGATCCGTGAGTACTTGAGACTGTTGAATCGTAGTGCCATGCGCGTCCATTCGCCCGGTGGTGGCGCCTTGAGCGTCGTTGGGGCGATGTCCCGACCGTCCGGCAAGCCCAGGACCTCGAAACGGAATCTACCCGGCGGCTCCAGGTCTGCGGTGCGGACCCAGGCCTCGACCTCATAGCACCGGTGCGGAACCACCGCTATTTCCTGAGCCAGGCGGGCATGCCCGCCATTGGCCTGGAAGTTATCCAGACGTACTGACGTGGCGCCGTCATGCGTTACTCTCCGGTCCACATGGGTGACGACTCCCGGCTTATGCTGGAGTGACATACCTGCCAGCCGGTCTCCTTCGGCCCGGGTGAAGTCTCCGTTGACCACGCGTATCGAAGGATCGGGTCGGAACCAGGCCTGCTCCTCACCGACGCGAAACTCCGCGTCCTTGACCGGGAAGCCTTCGGCCAAGTGGGGGTTCTGATCCAGCACACTGCCACCGTAGCCCGCCGAGAAGACCATGGGAATCAGCTTCATGTCCAGGTCCTCGCAGGTCTGAGCCAGGCGTGAGAGACGGGTAAAGAAGACTGGGGGTTGCATGGAGAGTCGGTCCAGCGCACCGCCCAACACCAGCCCGTTGTATCCATGAGCCGCTGCCGTGATCAGGGTCTGCTGAATCAACTCCAATTCGCCGTCTTGTCGCAGACCCCAGTGGGGGCTGTATATGAAGATGAAACGGTCCGGATAGGTCTGGGCACAACCGGTCGTGGCCCCCACGATCAGCAGTGTCAGAGCCAGAGTCACCGTGAAAATTCTCCTCCGCATAAAAACTCCTCCAGTCCTGCCCCCCGTTCGACGCTCGGCGACATTGGGTCTTTCGCTAGCCTCTTGTGTAACGCTCTGCTGCCAAGTATGGTTCGAGCCCACCCGCAAAGCCTGCGGGGGATATCACATTTCTTCCTCCGACTTCTCTCCCCCTGATGGCGTCTTGCCTTCCTTCGCCACCTGTGAGGGTGTGGCCCCAGTCGTCCTTCTGCGGCGCCACCAGCGATCCAGCAATCCGCCGGCCACCGAGTAGCCGGCTCGCCGGAACAACCAGCAGCAGAGCGGCAGGTACAGGAGCAGGGACACCCCCAGGCGCAGTACCGACAGCTGCAGGCTGTGCTCTCCCCAGCGGTAAGCCATCACCGGCAGGCATACTACGGCGGCCAGTGCGGACAGCCCCAACTGCCGATTCAGATCCCGCCAGGGCATCAGACGCCGCCACGGCACATGCGCGGCCCGGCTGATGTGCGCAAGGAACACTACCCCAATGACATAGTATCCCAGCACATAGCTTACCGCCGGGCCCTGGAGTCCCAACCACATCACCAGGGGTGGGGTAGAGGCCACAGCCAGGGCGCAGCCCACGGTCGTGGACTTCATCATGTCCTGGGACCGGCCCATCGCCTGCAGCACCCCGCCGTAGAAACCGGTCCGGAGTGGCAGAGCGCAGAGGTAGATTCTGAAGATGGTCGCGCTCTCCAGATACTTGCTGGAGAAGAGCAGCACAATGACATCCGGCGCCATCAGGAAGGCATACACGAAGGCCGGCAACATGATCCCGGACAGGCGCTCAATTGCACGGTGCCAGAGCGACACCATGGCGTCTATGCGCTGAGCCGCGTAGTGTTCAGCCAGAGTCGGGGTGAGCCCCAGCATCACCGAGGCGGTAACAGTCGTAAGCAGGGGGATCTCTGTGGCCCCCATGCGGAAGACTGCCACCTCCGCCGGGCGAGCCAGCAGGCTGATCGCCAGGGGTCCCCAGAACTGCATGAAAATGCTCCCCGCCCCGGCCAGGGTAGTCTGAGCCGCATAGCGCAGGACCCGACGGGACGGCGCCGATTTGCCCCCGGGTGTCTGCAACCAGGAGCGAATTAGCCCCATGACACCCCAGAGCCACACCGGCAGGCCCGTGTAGAGCAACGCGATGGTGATCTCCCGGGGCCCTCCGCCTATGGCCATACCCCACAGCCCCGCGATGAGTACCCCCACCGCCACCAGCAGTTGGTAGACGGCTGCCCACTCGTGCTTTCCACGCGTCACCATGTAGCGAGGAAAATGCAGCACCGAGGTGATCAGGAAGGTATAGAGGGCGAAGAGCCGCAGCAGCTCCCCCAGCTCAGGGTTGTGAAAGCGTGTGGCGACCGCCCCGGCTGCCGCAGCCATCCCCACAGATACGATGACCGCTAGCCCCAGGCTGACCGTGGTAGCTAATGCCAGGAGCGAGCGCTGTTGACTTTGCGGCAAGGAGGGCACGAAGAACAACATCGAATTGGGCAGGCCGGCCAGCAGTAGAGCCATCAGCAGCCCGTGGACCAGCCACAACTGCTGGTACGTCCCCATGCTCTCCTTGGACAGGTACCGCGCCAGCAGGATGGTTATCAGTGCCGTGCTGGCCGTGGAGAGCACGTTCCCGGCGGTGAACAGGAATACACGTGCGGAGAGCGACCGGGCCATCAGCCTTCCCCGCCGCCTCCCGCCCCAGCCAGCGCCTGGCTAATGCTGCGGCGGCAGGCGCGGACTCCGCGGAGATGCCCGCGCAGCCGCGCCAACATGGTTCGCGCCCGATGAGGCTGGAGGGCCAGTCCCGCCGCATCACCCAGTACCGTCGCGACTATCATCCAGGCAAAGGCGGCACGGTTGCCAAGGCGATGAGGCATATTCCGCTCGAAATGGTACCAGAAGTTTAGAATTTGCTTGTAGGCCAAGCCCTCCGGGTCGAGGTTGCCCTTGGACCGCTCATAGTGCGCCAGCCGCGCGCGCGGCGTGATCAGCAACTGGTACTTGCGGCTGGCCCGGTAGGACTGTTCCACGTCCTCCGCCAGGCTGTACCCCCCGAAGGCCTCGGTAAAGGGGAACTCCTCTAGCACTCTCCGCCGGAAGCTGCACACTCCACCCCCCAGCCATTCCACCGCCTGCACCTTCCGCACTGCCTCGTAGTTGCACTGATTCAGTCCGCTCGGAAAGACTCGGCCATGTCCCCACCACCATCTGCCGCGTATCAGATCGTAAAGCCGTTCAGACCACCCCAGGTGGAAGTTCGTAATCACTCCCCCGACGCCGCCGATCTGCTCTCCGCCCTCCCCCTCGTACAGGGCCATGGTCTCGGCCACATACTCCGGCTCGAGCACCACGTCATCATCCAGGAAGAAGACGACGTCCGCCGCGGTCAAGGCGACGCCCAGGTTCCGCGAGCGCGCTGCACCAGGTTCTCCGGTTTTCCGGTGATACAGGAACGGCCCCGGGTATCCTGTCATGTGAGCTCGCAGATCGGCCTCGTCCTCCTGACCATCATCCACCACAATGATCTGTTCCGCAAACCGCGTCTGGCCCAGCAGAGAGGTCAGGCAGTTGCGTAACTCCTGTGGCCGGTCCTTGGTGGGTATGACCACTGCGCTGGTCAGCGGCATGGCTCGGTCTCCTCCGGTGCTATCCGGGGGGCGGCCTCCGGTCTGTCCTCATTCCCGGACGTTTCTCCCAGGAGTCCACGGTACGCTGCCAGGTATGATTCGGTCATCGCCTGTGCCGTGAGATGGGTGAGGGCATAGCTTTGCGCCGCTGCTCCCAGCTTGCGCCTGTACTCCTCGTGCACCAGCGCCCGCCGCAGGTTCTGTACCAGGGGGCCCAGTTGCCCCGGCGGCGAGAGCAAACCCGTCTGTCCATCCTCGATGATCTCAGGGATACCTCCGGCGGCGCTGGCGACGATCGCGCGCCCCATGAGCATGGCTTCAACTACCGCCAGAGGACAGCCCTCAGACAGCGAAGGATGAATGTAGATGTCCAATCCGGCCAGGATGGCGGGCACATTGCGCTGATATCCGAGGAAATGGACCTGAGCCTGCAGCCCCAGATCATCGGTCATTCTCTTCAAGCGCCTCTCTTCAGGTCCGCTGCCCACAATCACCAGGTCGCAGAACAGGCCCTCTTGTGCCAGTTGGCCCACCGCTTGGATGACTGCGGCCACGTTCTTCCGTCTGATCAGATTGCCTACGCAACCCAGCAGGGGCCTCCCTGAGTCCAGAATCCTCTGAATCTCCGGAGGCGGTCCCAGCCGCAGAGCCTCCGCAAAGAGTTCGGGTTCCAGGCCATTATGGATCACGGTCGTGTGGGGATGGCACAGCGGGGCCAGGGTGTGCTTCTGCACCTGCTGCCGGGCGTAGTCCGAGACGAAGACCAGGGCATCGTGTTGCCTGCGTAGAGAGCGCCGGTGCCACAAATACGCTCCCCACCCTCCTGGCTGACCATACGTATATCCGTAATCATCCAGCAGGGCGGCGTGGATAGTGCTTACTATGGCTGGAATTCCTACCCGCCGAGCTGCGGCGGCCGCGTACACATCGGCACGCACCTGGTGACAATGCACAATCTGCGGCTGGCTCCGGCGCAAGTGGCCCTCGAGTGCCCGGGCGACGCCCCGGTCCATCGGTCCCCGCATGTCCAGGTGGTGTACCTCTACCCCCAGCGCCTCTGCTACCCCAGGATCAGGCTCGCGCAGACTAAGGATCTCCACCGCGCAGCCGCGACGTACCAGTCCTCGGACCAGTTGGGAGCACACGTTGGCTGGCCCCGCTCTGTCCAGGGCAGACAACACATGCAGAATCCTCATCCCGCCCTCCTCTTCCTGGTTGGTCATCTGGTTCCCCGCGCCTTCTGGTGATCGGGCCTGCTTGCGGCTCATCTCCAGTGCTGCTTCCCTTCCCGCCCGGCCCCGGAAGCGCGCTGCTGGTGAGGCATATAAGTGCATTCTACCCGCGTGCTACCCTGGCGTCAATTTCTGGCTTCTTCATCTGGGGGGGAGAGCATAACGACTCGCCCACCATCATCAGTCCCCACAACAGGTACGGCATCTCCTGGTACACGTTGCTCAGGAACATCCCTGACAGGTGAAAAGCCGCGACTCCCAGCGCTAACCCGGTCATCCACCGGCCGTACCGCGGATCGCCACGGGTCCGTAGCCACACCTGTATGGTCGTCACCAGCACCCATATGTATGCCAGCAGACCCAGCGGCCCCAACTCTCCCAGGATTTGCAGAAACACATTATGTGCTACCCGCTGCAGAGTGAACACCTGGCTGACTTGGCGGTTCCCCATGCCCACGCCCATCGGGTGTCCCGGCAAGGCTTCCAGCGTGTCCTTCCAGATCGCCAACCGGCCGACTTCCAGCTCGCTTTCGTCGAACGTCCGCGCGACTCGCAGCACTGCCAGCGGCACGAAGGCCACGACCACTAGGGCCGCAACCAGCGCCCAGAGCGCGGTTACGACGCTGAGCCGTCTCCAGGTCGCCGCAAAAGCGTGATCCCGCACATAGGGGTGTCGGCCCATCGAGAGCACGGCGCCCAGGAGCAGCACCGCAGCCAGCGCCACCATGCCCCCTCGTGAGCCCGATACTATCAGGAGTACCAGGTAGAAGGGCACCGCCAGCATCCAGAGCCGCCACCGTTGCCGAGACATGCTCGCTACCCACACGACCGCCATTGGCAGCATCGCGGTCATCCACGCCATGAAATCGTTCGGATCACTCATGCTTCCCCGGGCCCGAGGGGGATCTATCACACCGCCTATCCGCGCCCCCATGGTGTTGCTCGGAAGTCCCAGCCAGAACAGACCATAGTCCACCAACCCCCACAGCGCGTAGAAGACCAGCAGCTTTGCCACCAGCTTACACGTTGCCAGGAAGCGGTCCGGCGTCTGTGCCAGCAGCCGCGTGACCGCATACACCCCCACCGACACGCATAGAGCCAGCGCGTCATGGAGCCACGCCCGCCGGTCCTCCGCATAAATCCCGGAGAGCAAGGCTAGGCCCACGAAGATGAGCAGAGGTTGAGTGAGGGAACTGGTGCGAAGTAGACGCAGCCAGGAGGCCGGTGCACGGATCAGCATGGCCGCGAACACCAACACGGTCACGACCTGATACGGCATGAGGTTGAACTCGATGCCCGGCACTGGCACCCACAACGCCGGCAGCTTGAGCGGCAGCAGGGCCAGTAGTACACAGTAGGCCAGCCAGGGACGGTATAGCGCCGCAGTCGCTGCCACCAGCAGGACCGCCGCCGCCAGAGCCCCTCCCGGATACGGAAGCAGTCCCACTACTACGGCGATCCCCACTACCACCGCGACTACGCCCACCGTCTGACGACGCCCGCCTCGCCAGGCGTTATGGTCTGAAGCTGGCGGCTCGGTCAGACCGGTCGCCATCATCCCTCGCCTTCTGCAACCTCATTCACCAGTGGTTCGGGCGAGAAGAGCCGTCGGCGCCGGGCCAGTCCCAGCCCCAGTACGCCGGCTATCAGCAGGAAGGCCACTCCGGAGGTGAGTGTGGTGGAGGGGCCGGATTTCCGCTCCGGGACGCGCGCCGCATCCAGGGGCTGAAGCTTGCCGCTGCTTTCCCGCTGCTCTTCGATGCTTGCCAGCTCCAGGCGTTGCGTCAGGGTGGTAAGCAACCCGGTCTGCAGCTCCCGCTCCCACGACAGTCGTGCGTACTCCCGCACGACTGGAGGCAGGCTCGCCAGTTGGGCACTAGCCCTTCTCGTCTCGGTCTCATATCTCGCCTTTTGGGCCTGCGCCCCCGCCAGCGAGATCTCCAACTGGATCACGTTGGTCATGACCGAGTCCCGTATGGGGTTGGGCTGCTCCGAGACGCTTGCCTGAATATGCTGCTCATAGCCCTGCAACTGCTGCTGCAGGCTGCGGATCTGCGCCTGCTTATCCACCACGTCCGGGTGCCCCGCCGCCTTACCACTCTCCAGATCGGTCGCCAGATCCACCTGCAATTGCGCCAGTTTTTCCTGCAGTGGAGAGAGAATCGGATTGATCGCCTTGACCTCTTGCGCGATGCGCCGCACCTGCTCCTTCGACAACTGCTTCCGTGCGATACTCAGTGAGTGTGCGGCCGCTTCTGCTTCTGCCTGGGCGGCCACGAGGTGCTGCATCCCCGTCTTGCTCAGTTCAGCCAGGGCCGCGGCCTTGGTCTGTGGGTCCAGCAACTCGTAACGCGTCTGCAGCTTCTCGAGCGCGTCCTCGATCCGCTCCAGTTTGGCTGTCACCTCGCCCTGGCGCTCCAGGATGAATTCCTTCGTAGCCTTGGCTTCCTTCACCGCCGTTTGGGTGTTGTGTTTGTCCAACGCGGCTATGTAGTCATTGGCGATCTGTGCGCACAACTGCTGGGCCTCGGAACTGGTGAAGTCGCCTGGCAGTCCCAGCCACGATTGCACCCGCCCGGTCCCGCCAAGTGTCACTGAGATGGTAAGCCCCACCCCTTGTAGCGGGCGGACCCGGGTGCACCGGGATAGCTTCTCCACTGCCCCGTTCTCAGTCTCGCCCAGATGCCCCACCAGCTTGTACTTGCGCACCAGTTCGCGCGTGACTGTATCGCTATCCACTACCGCTCGCAGCCGGGCGAGCGCTGCGTCTGTCCCCAACAAGCCACTCAGCGCCCCCGCGGTCCCCGCCTGCGCCATCGTGGTGCTGCTGCCTGCGATCACCGCCATCACATCCGGGCGGTCGCTGACCAGCAGCGAAGCCTTGGCCTGAAACTGCGGCTCCCCAAAGAAGTACACCAGCGCCCCAGCCAGCACCGCTCCCAGAAGGCTTATGGTGAGCAGCTTAGCCCAGGTCAGTCGGTCCCAAAAGTCTTTTCCTGGAGGTGGTGCCTTGTGCGCTTCAGCCATCTATCCTCTCCTGCGTGGCGTCATGAACAGCCTCAAGGGAACCTGTCGCCAGCCTCCCTTGCGGCGCAGGCAGGTTTCTTCCCGCGGTCATTTCTCCAGAGGCCGCCCTGAATCCTTTATGCCGGGATACCGCCCATGGAGAGGAGAGCTGCGGACCTTGGCTGTGTCCCGTGTTGAGTTCCTCCCCGGGCGTGGCTTGCCTACTCCGCCAGGGCAATCTCTCCCAGTTGCTCCGGCGCATGGAAGCCTCCAAAGGTTGGAATCCAGGCCAGAGTGTTCGTCATCTTCGTGGAGCGGATGATATTCAGGTATATCTTCTCGCCCGGCTTCACGCCTCCCGGAGCCAGTTTCACCAGCGGGAAGGCGATCCGGGTCGTCCAGCGATTCGGTGCGCTGTAGTCGGAGATGACTTTCGCGCCGCTATCCCATTCCTTCTCCTCCTCGCCCCAGGCCAGGTCAATGTGTGTCCCCTTGGCATTGACCCCCATCTGCCGGTAGGGTTGGCCCTGCTGCTTGGCGATGAAGATCTCCCATTCGTCCTCTCCCCACACGTTGTTGTCGGTGATCACCAGGGTCTTGGTGTCCAGCTTCTCTTCCAGTTGCAGGTACAGGTACGTCCCGTCATGAGCAATACGCCCCTCAACCTCTCGCTCGGTAGGCTCAGCATACAGCGAGCGCCAGTTTCCCAGCACTCCCGCCTTCTCCCAGTCCACCTGATTGAGGTCTCCCTCCGGGACTGCCGCTAGCCGCGGCGCCTGAGCTTTCTGGTTCGCACTGGCCTTGAGCGCCGCGTGCTGCTCATACGTCGCTCGCCCGGCCTGCATGTACTGCCAGATCCCCTTCTCAAACAGCTCCACCCGCTTGCGTTCCAGACTGCTGCGCACCGACTGTTTCGCTTGCTCCATTAGCTGGCCCAGCTCGGCCATGCGCTCGGCGGTCCCCAGGTATCCCCAGGCTATCTCCTCGTTCTGATGGCCCTGGTTCTTGGGGTAGTTGGCAGGGTCAGCGTAGATCTGCTCTACCCTCTCATAGAACTTCTTCATCGGCTCGGCCGCGTGGCCGTAATAGCGGGTGAAAAACTCGTCAATATAGGCGTTCCCGTCCACGGTGGGGTCGTCCGCCAGCTTCCAGGTCACCAGCGATTCCACCTGATCCAGGAGTGCGCTGCGCCGGCTTCCGTACAAGTAGCTCGGCTCGTAATACAGCCCCCGGATGCCGGCCGCGTGGTACCGGGCCATATACTTGACCACCGTATGGCCGAAGAATCCCGGGAAACAGCGGAACTGCCCCGAGGTGGCGCTCAGCGAGGGGAAGCAGTAATACAGCCACAGGAGCTTGCGGCGTTCCGGTGATTCGTCCACCCAGGCCTGGACAATCTCCCAGTCGTTGTCCTGCACTGATGGGTTATAGATCATGCGTGCGTGCAGGCACATTTGGATGGAGACATTGGGCGCCAGCTTCTCGCTGGTTGGCGGCCAGGCGTAGCTGGAGTAGGCCAGCGCCGCTATGTACTTGTCGGGATACTTGTCCGCCAGCGGCTTCGCGACCCGATTCACGAAGCCGAACAGATAATTGCTGGCCGAGTCATTCGAAAATTGGCCCTTGCCGCGTGTGGGACCGGTGGGCAGCACTGGCGCGCAGTTCGGGCATTTGCACCATGCCGAGTTGTCCATCGGCACCACCGCGAAGTAGTCACCCGCGCCCACGCCTCCGGGCTTCAGCCCCTTGCCCTCGAAGTAGTCCTCCGCATCCTGGATGACCTGTCGGATCAGCCCCTCATTCGTGTAGCACATCTGGGTTGGGCGCCCCTGGCCGCCCTGCGAGAAGTATTCGGGATGCTCTTCGAGGAAGCGGTCATAGTAGCCATACAACGAGTGATTCCCGGCGTAGGCTTCGCCGCCGAGGCGCATCCGGTGCCACCACAGCATCTGCTCACGCCAGGCCAGCACCGGGCTGGGTTGCTCGGTTTTCATGGTGTCCCCGCACAGGTCCGCGGGGAACTGGTAGGCCACAGATTGCCCGCGGGTCTTCATCACCGGGGCTCGCCGCACCTCCGGCCCGGAGACCGTCAGGGTGCGCCGGTGCGGGCAGCTCAGCCCCAGTTCGGTGGGGATGTACCAGCGCACGTCGCAGAACTTCTCCAGGAAGTCATATACTGCATAGGCGCTCGCCTGTTCGTCAAACAGCTCTGGCCAGGTATCCACCTTGTCATAGCTGAATTCTCGCCGGTCATCCTTGTCACGCCCCATGAGCACGATCAGCCCCGGCCGGACCCGGACTAGATACTCCTGCGGCTCGAAGTCTGTATTGCGCAGACCCAGGGCGATGGTGGCCTCACTCTCGCCCACCAGAATGCGCGTGCCGCTCACCGGCTGGTCGTCCGCCACCATCGGCACGGTCGCCCCGGTGATCTGTTCCAGGTGCCACTGCAGTTCCGCCGCCGCGAACTGCGCTGCCCGGGTCGGCTGCGCGGCCAGCACAATACTTGCCGCCGCCTTCCCATTCTCTACCAGGAGTGCCTTGTCGGCCTTGACTCCGACCGCAAGCACCAGCAGTCCCATGATCATCACCATGTCCAAAGGTCTCATTGTTGTCTCCTCCGTTCGTTGTGGGCTAGGGCTTCGGTGCTATCTGCAAATCCCCAGGGTCTGTTATATACGCCACAAAGCTATGGCTCCCACTTCCTCCCAGAGACTTCACCAGCAGCGTGTTGACGCCCTGCTTGAGACGCAGGGGCGCCGAGATCAGTGTGTCGCCGTTAAACTGCGCCCCATCCGCCTCCGAGAAGCGCTTGGGACGCTGGCTGAGGACCTCTTCTCCGTTCAGAAACGCCCGCGCCCACCAGTCCACCCCCAGGCTCAGCTCCGCGTCTCGATCTTCCGGCGAGGTGATGAAGGTTACCGAGTAGCAGATGTGCCCCTTCCTCACCCCGAGCGGGTTGACCATGTTCACCCCCGCCTGCGGCGCAGTGGTGGCGAAGGTCCACTGGAACGCCGGCTGCACCTTCCCCTCCACCGTAATTCCCGCCTGCGAGTCTCCCGGCACCCAGCGCCGCTCCTTCCCGTCCGGTCCGGTGTACACCGCGTCCAGTTTCTGCTCCGTCTCCGGGGGCCACACCTTGAAGAGATCCTCCTTGAGGTCCTCCGCGGCGGCCCGGCCCTGCTCGAAGTTGCCGGCGTACGGCCCCATCACCCTCCACTCACTCGCGGGGAGCGGCCTCGGCTCTGGCGCCATCCGCACGAAATACAACGCCAGGCCTGGCGGCCCTGCGAGCTCCAGGGTCGCCGTGTCGGCTCGCAGCACCAGGTCCGCGTAGGCATGCCGTTCCGGATGGTTGGGGCTCGTCGGCGTGATGGAGGCAAGGTCCTTCCCGTTCACCTTGACCTGTACGGGCCCCACTGCCGGCACCGCATACCCCAGCGTCAGGCGATATTTGGCCGGCCCGGGCAAGGGTAGCCGCAGAGTGGTATGCCCAGTTGGGCTCTGCAAGGCGGTGGTCCCTCGCCAGGATGTCTCGATTACGCCCAGGTCCACCACCTCTCCCTGGCTGGGATCGGTCTGCAGGGCCTTGAGGGCCGCCCCGTCCGGACGGTTCCGGTAGCCAATCGTTACCGACCCCTGCTCCAGGCAGGGGTACATGTAGCCCTCCTGGTCGGCCACGAAGTAGCGGCTGATTCCGTTGACCATCACGTTTGTCTCCTCCGGGGCCCTGAACTTCAGCGGCAACGGTCCCTCACCTGTCACCTCGGTGGTGCGTCCATCAGGAGATACCTTCACCGTCCATGTCTCCGGCAGCGTGGGTATGGTGACCGTCGCCGCAGGCCCGGCCGGGAGCAGCGGGCTGCTCTTACCGTTGCAGACAAGGGTCACGGCGCCCAGCGTCAGGCACCGTACCCGCGTGCCGCCCGGGCCCCGCACCGTGAGCGTCTGTCCGTCGTTGATGACGTGCGCCGGCTCACCGGTCACGACGCACAGCGCCTGGCCTTTGGACGACAGCCGGCGGCCCGACACCAGCGCGTATCCACGCAGCCTGCCGTCCGCCAGGCGCGAGACGACCGCGGTCTGCCCATCCGTCTCCAGCTCCCCGGTCGTGCTCCCGCCATCCACCACGCCTCCCACGATGTCCATGCCCTGCTCCGAGACGGCCACTGCGACCTGGCCCCGGCCCGAGGCCGGTACCTCCAGGGCCCTCCCGTCCCCCGCGTCATGGGGGGCCATGACCACCAGAAACCGCATGTCCACGCCCTGCTTGACGGCGTGCAGGCAGGTGCGGGGCGAAGGCGCCTGGGGCGGCTCCACTTGTATCGCCGGCGGGTTCAGACCCAGGAAGGCGGCCTCCAGCACGCCTTTGGGCGCCTCGCTGATGGGCCACGGCTTGTCCCCTTGCACCAGGCTCTCCATCCCCATGACGATAAACTCCTCGCCCTCCTCGGGAATCTCTCCCCCCGGCGTCCAGTCCAGGTTGCGGGTGAACACCGCCAGGGCAATCGCCCCGCCGCTGTTGGAGCGCAGAGTGACGGTCAGGTCGCCTGCCGGCACCTCGATCTCGGCTTCCTTCCCTGGCAGGAGACCTAGCCAGCTCCACCCTTCGCGGTGGTTGCCTCGCCCGAAGTACGCGGTGTTATACGGACAGGCCTTGCCGTTGACCGCCAGGTCGTTGGAGGCCCACGCCGCTGTGGTCTTCTCGCTCCGCACCAGCAGCCAGCCATGGTAGGTCCCGGCCGGCACGTCATGCGCCACCAGCGTCGCTTCACAGCCCTTCTCCAGAGTATGCACATACTTGCCGCCATAGCGTTCGGCGACGGTGAATCTGCGCCCGCTGGTGGTCACGGGGTTGTTGACCGGCATGTGCGCGAGCCAATCATAGCTGTGCTCGTTGGTGTCCTTGCGGAAGTCGTCGGCGATCACCAGCAGCGGCCCGGTGACTCCCCGGACAAACAAGGCTCGCCGGTCCGCCCGTTCCACCGGGTTGTACTCCTCCCACCACCACGCTTCCCCGTCGCTCCGCAGTATCCGCTCGTACGAGAGCTTCAGGTCCGTGTCAATGATGTCTGCGTACTCGCTGGCGTCCGCAGTCCGGATGAACGCATCCAATCCCCCCTGCACCTGCGCCTGGGCCTTCCCGTCAATATGCACCAGGTTATGCTCCGTGGAATCGAACCTTACCACCCCTGAATCAGCGATGAAGTACGCCCCGTTGGAGGCCAGGCAGAAAGACCCCTGATCCGCATGAGTATGCCCGGCCCCGATGGGGTTGGTGACCAGCATGAAGTGCGCGTCCCTCTCCCCCCAGCCGCTGCGGCAGAAGACTAGCCCTCGCGCCGAGAACCAGTGCGCCAGGGGCAGAGCCGCTGGCGCCTGGTCGCTGGCCTCCGGTAGACCATTGACCAGCCCGATCACCGGGTCCGGGTGTCCTGTCCCCAGCATATTCCTCCACATCCAGCGTCCATACTCCGGGTGTTCCTTGGCCAGGAAGGTGGTGAACACCCCGGGGCTGTATTGGCCGCCGGTCTGGTTGTGGTCAAAGCTCTCAAATCCCCAGGGCAGCGTCTCATACGCCAGCCAGAAGGGCACCTGACTCACATTGCTGGGCTGGGTCATGTCCACCCCCCGCAGGCGCATGGCGATGATTCCCTGGGGCGCGAAGTGCGTTCCGTACCCGGAGGCATAGCTCATGCCCTCGTACAGCGCTCCCTCCGGCGAGATGCTCTCCGACAGCCAGAGGTGGAATCTGTTCACGCACTTTTCCAGCAGGACTGGGTTATAGCCCTCCTCGCCCTCGATTGCCAGGTTAGTGAGGATGAGACTGTTCGCAAAGATGGCGAGCCAGTTAGCCCCACTGATCACCCGGTTCGTCGAGGTCGGGCCTCCCGCCCACCAGACCTTGCCGAATTGCGCCAGCGTGGGCTCGCCCACCAGCGAAGCCAGTATCTTCCGCCCGCGCTGTCTCTCCTCCGGCGTCAGCACGTCATATATCCAGTCGTAAGCCAGTGCGGCATTGGGGTCGCCCCAGGACTCTACCGGCTGGATCTCCTCATCGCCGGGGAAGGCCGATAGCCAGATGCGGAACATCTCCGCTGCCACCTTTGCATCCTGAGCGTCACCGGTCACCACATACAGCAGGGCTACACTCCGGCAATCAGTCGTCAGGGCGCCCAGGGTGCTGGCTTTGCTGTCCTTGCGCAGCGCCGCCAGTCGCTCGTCATCCAGCTCCGCGAGTTGTTTGGCCCACCGATCCCGCACGCTCTTCAGGCTGGCCACGATCTGCTGACCTGGCTCTGTGGCCGCACGTGCCCTGACCGCTGGAACCTCGGTTTTCGTGAAGAGAAGTCGTGGGTGCTCTCCGGGGGGTACGGGCATGCGAATCTCAAGCGCAGTCGCAGGAGCGATTCCAGGGATCACCAGGGCCAGCATGACCACCAGGAAAGGGAAGATAGACGACATCATCGCAACAGCACCTTTCTACTTGGATGCGAGCCACCTCTGTCGCGTCTGCAGTGAGGCTAACTGGCTACCAACCTCTAACTCAGATTCCCCCCTTGGACCAGACCTCCTCCGTTGAGGCCTTCTTCTTCCCACGAGCTGGCCGCGTTCCTTGGGGGGCCTCTTCTAGCGGCCCGGCCCGCCCTGCCCGCCCTGCCCCTCCTATCCCCCTCCCCTGCCAG
>LSQX01054320.1_pt1 | contig 28953 bp, 21 predicted proteins | sample 654561 | NCBI WGS metagenome assembly LSQX01 (sample SAMN04489861, study PRJNA283612) | anaerobic digester metagenome | isolation source: 4 biogas reactors fed with cattle manure at either 37C or 55C with and... | place: Denmark: Kongens Lyngby | collected 2014 | reverse complement strand
AGATGAAGAGTCGGTGCGGTTCCTGCCCAAGAATTTTACTATGGAACAGTATCGCATCGCCTGGGAGTGGATGAACTATCCCCGTACCTTCCTCAACAGCCTGGGCTTGACCTTAACGGTGAGCATCTTACAGCTCGCATCGAGCACCCTTGTGGGATACGGATTTGGCAGGTACAACTTCCGCGGGAAGAACTTATGCTTTGCCCTGGTCCTCTTGACCTTGGTGGTACCGCCGGAAATGATCATGATTCCGTTGTTCCTAAACTTCCGCTTCTTTAATCTCTTTGGACTGATTAAGGAGCCTGGAATAAACTTGCTCGGTTCGTACTGGCCGTTCATCTTGACTTCAATGACAGCTATGGGCCTTAAGAACGGGCTGTTTATCTACATCATGACCAACTTCTTTAAGGGCATGCCAGACAGCCTTGAAGAAGCTGCCATGATCGACGGTGCCTCATCCTTTAGGACCTTCTTCCAGATCATGCTGCCGGGCGCGAAACCAGCTCTCACCATCGTGTTCTTGTTCTCCTTTGTGTGGCAGTGGAACGATCTGTTCTACACTAACTTGTTTATCCGCACAGGAGATGGGTTCTTATCATTGGCACTGCAGAACTTTGCCAACTACTTCGTATCTAACAGTCCTGTATCAGGGAATTACCCGTGGCAGTATACATCGCTGTTAAATAACGCCGGGATGATGCTCTTTATGGCACCCCTTTTGATTCTCTTCCTGATTATGCAGCGCCACTTTGTAGAAAGCATCGAAAGAACCGGTTTAGTCGGATAAGGCAGAATCCATGTATAAGGAGTGGTGCCTATGTAGGGGCGTGGACAGCAAGCTGGTCAGAGGCAATGGGAAAACTGCAGTATAAAAAGGAGGATATCTAATGCGGAGAAAAGGTTTATTGGTCAGTGTACTAGTTTTAAGCCTCTTACTTCTTGGGTTAACTCCTGCCTTGGCCCAGTATGACTTCGGCGGCCGCACAGTCAGGATTGTGACCCACGACATGAGCCGTGAAGGGCTCTGGGGTGACCCCTATGCTAACGCACACTTTGAAGAGATCGAAGAACAGTTCAACGTCAAGATCGAAATCGTAGCTATGCACTATGACAACGGTTCCATCATCGAGGATCTGCAGCAGGGACTCCTGGCTGGAACAGCAGATGGCATCTACTACGTAAAAGTGGGCGACGCATACCAGTACGCCAACGAAGGTTTCTTCTATCCATTGACCAACGTGAATATTCAGCCTTCCTTGTTTGACCAGATTATCGATGAAGAAGTCCTGACCTATCGCGGTGAAAGGTATTTCTTCTCGCCAACCACTGCTAATATTGTGCAGCTGGCAACTCGTGCTCGGGCACAGCAGCCTGACTTCGAATGCATCGTATGGAACAAGACCCTGTTCGAACAGCTCGGCCTGCCTAACCTGTATGAACTAGTAGAAAACGGCGAGTGGACTTGGGAGAAGTTCAAGGAAATCGCAATTCAGGCGACCCGTGACCTAGATGGTGACGGTCAAACCGACCTGTGGGGTTACTCGCCATACGCTTCTCCATGGGGCTTCCCTAGAGCAGCTAACTGGCTGGTTACCAATGGCGCATCGGTTGTAGAGCGGGATGAAAACGGCAGAATGGTTTTTGCACTTGATTCGCCAGCTGCTCTCGAAGCGCTGAACTTCTACCAAGAGCTTGAGCTCTTGGGTGTCGTTTACAAAGATATGCCTGGGTACCAAGCGATCGTGAACGACCTTGTGGCAATGGCCATCATCCGTCCTTGGACCCTGTACATCATTGAAGAATTTGAAGACGATCTCGGCGTCGTGCCTTTGCCTAAGGGACCACGGATGGATCGTTATGTAGCTCCTGCAGTGTCTGGCGGCCTCTATGCGATGGCTATCCCTGCCACCACTAAGGAAGACCCTGAAGCTCTCGCCGCTCTTGCTCAAGCTATCCACTTTGACCATCCTGACTACGTCGACTTCGACGGCTTAGAGTATCTCTACGAAGATTCTTGGGGCATGATTGTACGGGACTACGAATCGCTCGAGTGGTTGATTTACTGCGTAATGAACACAACTGTTCTCCCATACGAAACAGCTGAGTTCATCGGTACCAACTTCTTCAACACCTGGAACGAATACAATGTCCGCATCTTACAAGGCGAAAGCCCAGCGTCGGTTGTAGCTTCCTTTAAGGATGCCGCCCAAGCTCGCCTAGACGAGATGTTCAACCAATAAGAGGCTGATGGTGCCGGCGCTCTGCCGGCACCTCTATCTAAGGAAAGGGGAGGAGCCATGGGGGCTGTAAAGAAACTGGCCGTCTTGATACTCTTGCTGTGCTGGGCTCCAGTGGCTTATGCCCAAGGAGGGGACATGGAGATACCTTTACCAAGGCCGCTCAGAAACGATCCGGGTTGGGAACTGGTTTTCTATGATGATTTCGACGGTACAGAGCTGGATCTAACCAAGTGGAGTTACAACTACCCTTGGGGACAGACGCACAACCATCGGGCCTACATGAGTGCCGAAAACGTGCGCGTCGAAGATGGCGTCTTAAAACTTGTGGCGGAAAACCGCCGGCACCCCGATGCTCCGCAAACCATTGTGCACGGGGGCGAAACATACAGTCTAGACTATACTTCAGGTGTGGTGACCACCAAGGATAAGTTTGAGTTCACCTACGGCTATATCGAGGCCCGCCTGAAGGTTCCCGCAACCAAGGGCTTTTGGCCTGCCTTTTGGACCCTCAACAGCGAGGGGGGCTGGCCGCCCGAGATTGACATCATGGAGATTCTGACCAAGGAACCCGATGTGCTGCACATCAACTACCACTACGGGCCTTCTTGGGACAGAAAGTGGTCTTTCTATCAGAAGTTCACGTTTTTTGATTTCACCCAAGACTTCAATACCTTTGCGGTGAAGTGGACTCCCTCCGAGATGGCTTGGTACTTGAACGACGTACTGATCGGGAAGAAGTTCTACGAGCAGAATTGGATTGCCCAGTTAAAGGATAACTATATCCTGATTAACCTGGCAGTGAGCGGTTGGGGCGGTGACCCCGATGAAACAACACAGTGGCCGGGTGTTTATGAAATCGACTGGGTCAGAGTATGGCAAAAACAGGGGAGTGATAATTAAATGAAAAAGCTGTCAGCAGTATTAGCGGTAATTCTCGTCACAATGCTCGCAGCAGTACCTGTCTTGGCAGGGGACATGTGGATCACCGTTCCTTACACCGACGCAAGTGTTACCTATGATGGTTTTTGGCGGACTGTCAACAACCCTAACGCTTTTGCAGGGAGCGAACTAATGGGCAGCCGCACCTTGAACACCTTTGTGGAGTTCACCTTTGAAGGGACAGGGGTGCGCTGGCTCGGGACCCGTTCGCCAGCCATGGGCCATGCCCTGATTTACTTAGATGGCCGCCTGATTCATTCTAGTGTGGACGGATACAGCCCCGGAAGCAAGAATCAGCAGGTAATCCTGTCGATCACAGGCCTCAGAGAAGGCACTCATACCCTGCGCATCGTCCCTGCTGAAACAAAGAGCGCTGCGGCTTCGATGGCCTTTATTTCCATCGACAGCTTCCAGTACATCCCAACGCTGGAAAAGGCGGTTGCAATTGCCCGCAGCAGCATTAACCTGCCTGTAGGCGGTTTCAACGCTGGAGATTCGGTGGGTAAATATTTCCCAGCAGATAAGGTGGCCCGCCTTGAAGAAGCACTCGCGAAAGCTGAAGCTCTCCTTACTTCGAACGACAATGCTGCCAAGTTGTCCGTAATTAGTGAGCTGAACCAAGCTCGTCAAGCGATGGAAGATGCAGTCATCACGGTTACTATTCCGGACAGTTCTGGAAACGGCCGTGTGGGCTCCATCAGCGGTGGGCCAAAGTGGATCGAAGGCCCAGTGGGAATGGCTCTGTCTTTCAATGGCCAGGGAGACGAAGTGCGGATCAACGGCATCTCCGTTTCTGAGACCAGCTCCATCGAATTCTGGCTGCAGATGCCTCCAGCCGTGGCAGGCGGCTGGCAGAATATCCTCGGCGTACGTGGTTCCAGCACCGACCGTTCCCCAGGCCTCTGGCACCAGGGCGATGGCAACAGCCAGACTCTGCACCTGAGCACTCTGCCTAACTGGACTGGATTCAACCACATTGGCCCAGAAGGCGAGGGTACACTGTTTGATCCAGAAGAGTGGTACCACATCGCCCTCGTTAAAGACGGTGCCTATTACACCCTGTATGTTAACGCTGAGCACGTCATTACGGTCGAAACAGGCGAAGGCATGACCCCAGGGGAGTACCTCCTCTTAGGCGGCCGCAACGTCAACATCGACGACCTGCGCATCTGGGATCGGGTTCGCACTCAAGAAGAAATCGCAGCGGACTACACCCAATTTCTCACAGGAACTGAAGAAGGCCTCGCTGGTTACTGGACCTTCGACAGCTTCCAATAAGTCAAACTCTATTATCCACACTTCCTTCGGGAGGTGTGGATTTTTTTGTCATTCCGGGGAAAACTGCTAGAGAGGTGATTTTATGGCATGGGATGGTTGGCCCTTTACCAGGGTGGGGCTGCTCTTTTCTGCAGCTGTAGCCCTGCTGGTTCTCATTCAGGTAACGATGAATCACTACCGGCAGAACTTTAGGCACTGGAGTCAGTGGCTGCCCATTATCGAGCTGCCTCTCTTGGCTTTAGCGGCTCTCTTAGTCGCAATCTCCAACGGCGAAGGTGTGCGTACCTTCCTCATGCTGGTGGGCTATGTGGGCCTTGTAGGCGGATTAACAGGCTTCTATATGCACTTTAAGGGAGTGGGGCAGCGTGTAGATGGCTACCGTCTGCATAACTTCTTAGTCGGACCGCCCGTCATTCTTCCCCTCCTGGTTTCCGCCGTTAGTGGACTGGCTCTCTTAGCATTGTACTGGAGCTGACAGCCGTGGAAGAACTGAGAACGCTTTATCCAGACTATGATGTGTTGGCCCACCAGGATGAATGGGATGATCACACCAGGGAAGTCGTTAACAAGCGCTTGGGCCCCTTTACATACAAGATACTCTCGGAACGGGAACAGGAACTGGCCCGAGCTCTCGCCCAGGAGATTGTCTACGATGATCGGAAAGAAATCCTCGATTGGGTACTGGCTCATATCGACCAGGAGCTAGAACAAGATCTAGGGGAAGGGGATCGGGATCCGCAGGCTCCCCCCCAGAAGGAACTGATTAAGGAAGGCCTTCGGGCTCTCGATCACTGGTCTAGGGAGTATTACGATAGGGATTTTCTCGAACTGGATGGCGAAGCCAGGAGAGAGATCCTTGCTCAGATACAGGTTGGGCAGCTGCCGGCAACCGATCGGTGGAACAGCACCCTGCAGAAAGCACTGTTTAAGAAAGTGGCAGGATTAGTTGTAGATGCTTATTATTCTCATCCACATGTATGGTCGGAGATCGGCTTTGGTGGGCCCGCCTATCCGCGCGGCTATGTGCGGGTAGAACTTGGGCTGGCCGATCCATGGGAACCACTCCTGGCAGATTCAGCAGAGAAGGGCGGGGAAGATAGTGATGCGCCACTGTGATCACTACGGCGACAAACGCTATAAAGACATGCATCACCGCAAGTATGGCGAACAGGAAGTGGACGCTGTAATTGTGGGACTTGGTGCCGCCGGCGGCGTACTGCTGCGCGATCTGGCCAAAGCAGGCCTGTCGGTGGTCGGTATTGATGCGGGGCCTTTCTGGGATCCAGCTGCTGATTTCGTCAGCGATGAACTTCATGCCCGCACCTTGAACTGGCAGGACACGCGCCTCAGCACCGGTAAGAATCCAATCCGCTTTGGCCACAACAATTCAGGCCGGGGAGTTGGGGGCGGAACGGTACACTTTACTGGTGTCTTTTACCGCTTTCATGCCAGCGATTTTGAAATGAAAACTCGCGATGGGGTTGGCGAAGACTGGCCCATCTCATACTGGGACCTAGAACCTTACTACAGCAAGCTGGAACAAGAGATTAAGGTGAGCGGCCCCCGGGAATTCCCCTGGGGAGAGTTTCATGGGCCTTATCCATACCCAGAGAGGGAACCGATCAGCGGCAACGCGCAGATCTTCCGCCGAGGCTGTGAAGCTTTGGGGATTAGAAGCACGACCGCACCGCTAGCGATTCTCTCTGCTCCGTATGAGGTGAGGCCGCCCTGCATCAACCGGGGATTCTGCAACCAGGGGTGCCTCCCAAATGCCAAGTTCAGCACCCTTATCTGGCATATTCCCGATGCAATCCGCCATGGAGCAGAAGTGCTCTCCGATGCGATGGTGACACGCATTTTAGTGAACAAGGAAGGCCGGGCGACGGGCGTCGAGTTCGTACACAATGGACGCACGTATAAGCAGGATGCGAAAATGGTGATTGTTTCCGCTTTTGTGGTGGAGACAGTACGGCTTCTGCTGAATTCAGCCTGCCGGCAGTTTCCCGATGGGTTGGCTAATTCCAGCGGGCTTGTGGGGAAGTACATCATGCCTCATACAGGCCATGATGTGTATGCCAAGTTCGATCAGGAGATCCGCCTCTACAAAGGTACTCCTGTGTTGGCAGTAAGCCAGGACTTTTATGAGACGGATTCAAAGCGGGGTTTTGTGCGGGGCTATACCCTAAATGCTCACGGCAGCAGGCCGCTGGGCCTGGCGAGCAATTTGGCCACTGCAGCCGGGATATGGGGGAAAGAACTTAGAAAGATCATGTTAGAGTGGAACTACTACGCCCGCATCACGGTGGTGGGAGAAGTATTGCCTTCGTCTAGTAACTACATCACTCTCAGTGATGAAAAGGACGAGTACGGCATCCCAAGGGCCCTTGTCCACTTCGGCTACGGCGAAAACGATGAAAAGCTGATCGCCCATGGGGTGGAGACGAGTTATCAGATCCTAGAGGCTGCAGGCGGAAAGAGGGCGTTCGTCATTCCCGACACTGCTCACCTGCACGGTGGCTGCCGCATGGGTAAGGATCCGAGCAACTCGGTGGTGAACGAGTTCTGCCAGAGTCACGATATCCCCAACCTCTTTATCTGTGATGCCAGTGTGTTTGTAACTTCTGGTGCCTGTAACCCTACTGAGACCATTATGGCAATTGCCGCCCGCACGGCAGAGCATATCGCGGAGCAGAAATACAAAGGCCAGCTGCGGAAGTTGGTTACAGCTGGCCGGTAAGATTTAGGCGATTGGATGGCGAAGCACTGTCTTGAGTTTCTCTGGAGCGGTGCGGCGGGGATCACTTAAATAGATCTCATGGTGATGGCGGGTGGATGAGATGTCAATTCTATAACCCTGTTCTTTCGCCCATGCATCCATCTGCCGGACGGTTTCTGGTTCCTCATCATAGGGGCCGATGTGGAGAACCTGAACGCAGAGTCCTTCTCCAAAGCGCCACAGTTTGGCGATGGAAGGATCAAGTTCAGGTTTTTTCTTGGCCAGAGTCTCCTGCGCCCAGGCAAAAACTTCCTCTGTCACAAACTCAGGCTGGCGGATCATCATTCGCCAAGAAAACTTACTCTTATCGGTGATGGTCATCGTTTCAAGGTCAATGTCGCCGCCCCACCAAAGCCCTTCTAAGGGTGGGACAACGTAATCGAAGAAGCCTTCGATGGCATGTCCGCTCTTCGGGCTCATCTTGATGGCATACGAGAGACCGTAGAGCGTTTCGACCGCTCTCTGGTACTCTGGAGAGGTGTTAGGATCTCCAGAACCATCGACAGCAATAAACAGCATTTCTGGGACGTCAACAATGCTCGGTTTGGTTTTGGGCTGATAGAGTTCTTTATACTCTTTCTTGAAATCAAATGGAGCAGACACGGGAGTGCCTCCTCTATGGTTTGTAAGTTAATTTTATCATGGAAATGTTGACTCCGCCAGGCAGGGTTGCCTGGTGGGAAAGACGAACTAGAAAAAAACTCGGTTTCTGAAGACAAGCCGCCGTGCTAATCCCGGCGGCTGTTTTTACCAGCAGGGGTTTCCTGAAATTTACAGAATTATTTGGTATGAATCCCATGCCTAGATAGAAAGGAGGACGGCATTTGGGGAAATTTATTCATGCTGCAGATATCCATTTAGACAGCCCACTCAGGGGCTTGGAGCGCTATGCAGGTGCTCCCGAACACATTCGGAATGCTACCCGCCAAGCTTTTGATAATCTCATTGAGCTTGCCATTGAGGAAGAAGTAGATTTTGTCCTCATCGCCGGTGACGTTTATGACGGCGATTGGCGGGACTACAATACCGGCCTTTACTTCGCCACCCGCATGAACCATCTGCGGGAAGCAGGCATCAAGGTCTTCATTGTGCGGGGCAACCACGATGCAGCAAACCATATGACTCGAGCTTTGAGCCTACCAGATAACGTCCATGTGTTTTCCCATGAGAAACCAGAAACAGTACTGCTCTCTGAGCTGGGAGTGGCCATTCACGGCCAGAGCTTTGCGGCTCGAGCAGTAACAGACAACATCGCTCGGGCTTATCCCGATCCAGAACGGGGATTCTTGAATATTGGGCTCCTGCACACCGCCCTAGAAGGGCGGGAAGGACATGAGCCATACGCTCCCTGTTCGGTGATGGAGCTGACGTTCAAGGGTTATGACTATTGGGCCTTGGGCCATGTCCATCGGCGAGAAATGGTGAACGAAGGCAGCCCCTGGATCGTCTACCCTGGCAATCTCCAAGCCCGTCACATCAATGAAGAAGGGGCTAAGGGGTGTACGCTTGTAACCTATGAAAATGGCAAGATTACCGGGCTTGAAGAGCGTCATCTGGACGTACTGCGCTGGTCACGCTGCATCGTAGACTGCACCAATGCCCATACGCCTGAAGATATCCTTGAACTTATCAGGGAACTCATTCCCCAAGAGATCGATGGTGCCGATGGGCGGCCGGTGGTGTTCCGCTTTGAGCTGACCGGAGCCTCAAAGGCCCACCCACAGCTTGTGGCCGACGAACAGAAATGGCTCAACGAGATCCGGCTGGCGGTACTGGATGCAGCTGGCGGCAGCGGATGGCTGGAAAAGGTGAAGTTCCGCACATCCATGCCAACCGAAGCAGAGAGCTTGGTCCCAGAGCATCTGCCCCGTGGTTTTCTGATCAGATACTTCGCAGAGCTCGAAGCAGATGCGGAACTAATGCAGCAGCTCCAGGATGAATTTAGGGAACTGAAGTCGAGACTGCCCGGTGACCTGTTTGCCGATCACGCAGAACTCGATTTGGACAACCCTCCTGCTTTGCAGGAGATCTTGACAGAGGCGAAATATCTCGCCGAGTCGAAGCTGGCCGGCCAGGAGGTGAGTGCTGGTGAGGATTAAGTATATAAATCTGCCTGCCTTCGGCATTTTTACTGACCGGACGATCCGTTTTGCAGGCGAACATGGGCTTCATATCATCTATGGACGAAATGAAGCTGGCAAGAGTACCCTCCTCAGTGCTATTAGTGATGCACTCTTTGGTATCCCGCGAAATACTCCCCACGCCTTTCTGCATAAGTCAAATGCTCTGCGGATCGTGATGGGCTTGGCGTTTGCGGACGGCAGTGAACTCGACTTCGTGCGGTTCAGAAGGAATAAGAACACCATTCAAGGGGTAGAGGGAGAACCGCTTCCTGAAGATGTCTTGGTGCCCCATCTCGCGGGGCTAAACCGGAGCGACTTCGAGGAGATGTTTGGCCTTGATCATCTGCGCCTGAGAGAAGGCGGACAGCGCCTGCTTGAGGCGGGCGGCGAGTTCAGTCAGAGCCTGTTTGAAGCGGCATCAGGGATGCGCTATCTAGCTGAAGAGATGGAGAAGCTCGAGGCTGCCGCGGTGGAACTCTATGCCCCACGGGCAACCACTCGCGCCATCAATAAACTGGCCGCGGAATACAGAGAAGCGCAGCGGGCGGTGGAAGAAGCCACTCTCTCGGTGAACGCGTTTAAGGAGCTGGAGAAGAAGTACCTACGAGAACAGGCTATGCTGCAGGAGCTCGCTGATAAACTTGCGAAAGGAAGAGCCCGCGAGGCAAAACTCAACCGAATCAAGCGCACTAAGCCGCTTCTGACTCAGCTGCATACCCTGCAGAACGACCTCGAAGGACTCGGCGCCCTGCCCGATCTTCCCCCAGACAGCGCTGAACGCTACCAGGAGCTCAGGGATAGCCTACGCCAAGTAGTTCAAGAAAGGGAAAGGGCAGAGCGGCAGGCTGAGGATCTGCAGGAGAAGCTGAACGAACTCTGGGCCCCCCAAGATCTCTTGGATCAGGAAAGAGCCATCACCCGGCTGTTCCGGGGACTAGATAAATACACCGAAGCCGTGGAGAGTCTGCCTCAACTAGAGCTCCGGATAGAGGCCGCCCAGCAGAGTGCTTTCTCTCAGCTTAAGAAGCTTTATCCCACTGCTGTGGATCTTGCGGACGCGGAGCAGTATCGCCGCCCCTACAGTGTTGTGGCGGTTGTTGAAGACCTGGCGGTAGAATACGAAGGCATCGAAGAAGCCTTAGATAAAGCCCGTGAAGCAGTGGCCAACCGTACCGACGAACTGCGGCGCACCCAGAGGGAGCTGGAGGATTTTGGCCCCATTCAGGACATTGGTGAGCTGCAGCGGGTAGTCAGCAAGATCCAACAGCGAGGTGGCCTAGAAAAGCAGCATCAGGACAAGCTTCTCGAAATTGAGCAGCGGGAAAAGCAGCTCAATGGTGACCTACAGCGCCTGATTCTCTGGCAGGGGACTCTTGCAGAATTGGCCAGCGCTGAGCTGCCTCTAGAGACGACTATATCTGCATTCATCCAGGAGGAAAAGGAGCTCCGGGATGAACTGCGCAGCATCGCCAGAGATATCGCCGAGCTTGAACAGCAGGAGACTTCGCTCAAGCGGGAGCTGCAGCGGTTGAGTGTCAGCGGTGCCGTACCTTCAGAAGAAGAACTGGTATCAGCACGCAAGCATCGGGATTACGGCTGGCAGTTGGTGCGCAAGTCATGGATCGATGGGCAACCTGATGAAGCCGGCGAAAAGGAGTTTTCACCAGATAAGCCTCTGCCAAATGCCTATGAGGACAGCGTTGCTTACGCCGACCAGATCGCTGACCAGCTGCGGCGCGAATCGGACAGAGTAGCACAGATCCAAACCCTAGAAGCTCAGCTTAAGGGTACAGTTGACACCCTCAGGGAGAAGAAAGAAGAACAGCGGAGCCTCTTGGAGAACCTATCGGCTTTTGAAGAGCGCTGGCGTAAGGTTTGGGAACCACTTAATATTGTCCCCCTCAGCCCGCAGGAGATGGAGGAGTGGCTGCGCGCAGCGAAGTCGCTTGTGCAGGGCTGTGCTGAGCTGGAGAGGGATAAGGACGCAGCAGACAAGCTTCTCCAAGAAATTCAAAGCTTCCATGGGGAGCTGAGCAGAGTTCTTGGAGGGCTTGGCGAGACAGTGCAGGGCAGCCTGCCTGATCTCGTAGAAAGTGCTAACCAGATCATTGCCGAGACTGCAGAACGGCGAGGCGAGCACCGGCGGCTCACCAAGGCGGTTGCCGAGCAAAAGGACGCTTTGGAAAAAGCTCAAATCAGCCTCAAATCTGCCCAGGATGACGAGGTAGCATGGTCGAAACGTTGGGCTGCAGCCATGCAGGAGATCGGCCTGCCGGCAGACACAACTGCGAAGACAGCGCAGGGTTACTTAGAGGAGCTGACGCAGCTATTTGACCTGATTCAGCAGCTTTATGAGGCCGAGCAGACTCGTGATCAGGAGCAGAGACAGATTGCAGCGTACGAAGCTAGTGTAAAAGAGGTGGTGGAGCAGACCACCCTAGCTGTAGACTTAGAAGATATTCCTCAAGCGGTGACCGCCTTGTGGAAAAAGCTGCAGGAGGCAAGCAAGAACCTCACCCGCAGCGAGGAAATTGCGGAACAGATTGCAGGTCACAAAGACCGCATCACCGAGCTCAAACGGGAAGAGTCTCAGGCAGAGGCCGAGATAAAGGCCTTGATGGAAACAGCCAAGTGTGCCTCGCAAGAAGAGCTGGAGGATGTGCTCAAGCGGCACAACGCTTCTCAAGAGCTGCGTAGCAAGATGGCAGAGCTCAAGGAGCAGCTGGTGCTGAATGGCGATGGCTTACCTCTGGCCGATCTCGAAGCCGAAGCTGAAGACGTGGATCTGGACAGCATCTCTGGTGAGTTGACCGCTTTGGAACAGGAACTCTCTGATCTGAGCAGGCAGCGCGATGAGCTAAACCAGGTCTTTGGAGTGACCCAGAAGGAGTACCAGGAAAAGGTTGAAGGCGCCAGTGCTGAGGCTGTCGAAGCAGCGGAAAAAGCCCAGGAGACCTTGGCACGCCTCGCAGTCGAGACAGAAAGGTACATGAAGCTCAAGATGGCGTCTGCGATCCTGCGCAGAGCGGTGGAACGCTACCGCGAAGAACATCAAGATCCTGTGCTGAAACGAGCTGGCGAGATCTTCAGCTCTCTTACTGAAGGAAACTTCACCCATCTGATAGCTGACTATGATGAGAAGGACAACCTGGTCATCAAGGGTGTGCGCAATGGAGAAGCGGTTGGTGTTGAAGGTATGAGCGATGGCACCCAAGACCAGCTCTACCTAGCGCTCCGCTTAGCCAGTATCGAACGGTACCTGGAAGAGAAAGAACCGATTCCGTTTATCGTGGACGATGTGTTGATCAACTTCGATGATCACAGGGCGGCCGCGGCTCTCCGGACACTCGCGGAGCTGGCTGAAAAGACTCAAGTCATCATGTTTACCCACCACCTGAGCATCGTGCAGATGGCGCAAAGAGAGCTTTCTGACGTTGGGTTTGCTCTGTATTTGCTAGGCGACGACAGTATAACTGAACCTACGAAGCCCGAAGCGCTAGAAGCGGTGCAGGCTTGAGATTATTCGAACCCCGAGTGGCTTCGCTTTTGAGGCCCTCGGGTTGTTTGTGTGCAAATTAACAAACTGTTCCGTAGGATAACTACTGCAAGCGCAGGAATATTGTGCAATTAGCAAATTACACGGCGCGAAAGGAGCGTCAAAACATGAAAACAAAGTGGCTGCGGAGATCTGCCATCATCGTCGGTGTAATCGTACTTGTGACACTCGCCTTAATCGTATCCTGGAAGCTCTGGTTTGACCCCTATCGGGGCACGGTGACCGCCTTTAGCCCAACTATGGGGCTTGACGCTGTGTTTACATCTGCCCAGGCACTAGAGGATTTGGACTACATCGCTGCCCGTCTTACGGAACGTCATCCAGCCTGTGTCAAAGGGCTCTCCGATAACGTCCTGGCTGCTTATGAGCGGGAGCGGGATTTTCTCGCCGCGCAGCCAGAAGTATCTGTACTGACCCTCTGGCAGAGTGCAGCCCGGTTCATGGCGAGTTTGGGCGACGCTCACACATTCCCTGCACCGATCCAGAATAATGTAGAATACTTGCCGGTGTCTTTTAGGTGGGTGAACGGTGCCCTCCTTATTTCAGGCGGAAATTATGAGGGCTATACTGTGCTGCAGATTAACGGCACTCCCGTTGACGAAATCTATGAACGCTTTCGCGATCAGTTCTCCTATGAACTAGAAGCATGGGCGCAGTATGCATTTGCAACACGCCTCAATCGCTCTCCATATCTCGCGTTCGTTGGAATTGATGTAAATACTGACATACAACTGGCGCTGGAGAACCCAGCGGACGGTGAAACCGTAACCGCAAGCTTCGCACTTCAGAGCGAGGCCGTGATCGAGCCGCGCCCGGCTAAGCCCTTCTTTGAGTACAAACTCAATCTTGATCGTGGTGTAGGAATCTTCACGCTGCGCCAGTGTGATTATAACGAAGAATACAGATCGGGGTTGCGGAGTTTCTTTACAGAGGTGAACGAAAACAACATCCATAGTGTGATCGTGGATCTGCGGGGTAATCCCGGCGGCAATTCACTAGTTTCGGACGAGTTTGTTCGCTATCTGCCGGTGGAGAGCTATAGGACGGTTAGCGCCAATGTGCGCTTCGGCCCATATGTATGGACGTACAATCCCCAAGAGGAGAAAAACGACCGCCTTGAGCCTACCTTTAATGGTGACGTATATATCTTAACCAGCACTGATTCGTTCAGCTCGGCTATGTATTTTGCCATGCTGATCTCAGACAATGGGCTTGGGACAGTGATTGGGGAAATCCCGGGCAATATGCCGTCCAGCTATGGAGACATTCTCTACTTCCAAACACCCAATGCAGGGCTGGCCCTAACTGTATCGCACAAGTGTTTCCGCAGGCCAGATGTCTCAAAAGACGCCCTGCCGCTGGTTCCAGATATCCAAGTCCCAGCAGAGAATGCCCTTGAGGAGGCGCTGCGGTTGATCGAGGCCCGGGTTTCCCCCGGGCTTTCTTAATATTTGCACGGATGCTTGAACGCTATATTGTCTAGATGTTGAAAAAAACTACTTGCAAAACAAAAACGGTGTGATAAAATAATAAACAAGAATATTCGTATGCGTATTGTTTTGTTTGTCTCCATTTAATTTCAGGCTGAAATTAAATGGAGTGGCCGGGTGTCAACGCATCAGGAAGAGGGGGTGGTTAATCAGACACTAAGAGCAGCAATCACTAAAGCAACAACGAACGAACACTGCTTGATTCTCCAAAAAAAAAGCAAACGCGGGTTAGGAGGAGTTAGGAATGAGGAGATACTTTCGGGTTTTATCAGTACTGGTGGTCTTAGTTGGTCTTTTAGCACCAGCTACAGCAATGGCTAAAGTTGAGATCTCTCTGCTTACCAGAATGGCCGGGACAACCCCCCAAGTACAAATTTTCCAAGATATCATTGCTGAATTCAAAGCCAAGTATCCTGATGTTGAAATCATTGACTACTCGCAAGGTGACGAATCCGCATTTAACAACATCTTGAGAACCTCCATCGCAACCGGTGCGATTCCCAGCATATTTAGAGTACAGGGTGTTGCCAACTTGGGTGAGTACATCGCCAACGGCATCCTTATGAATGTGGACCCCATTTTGGAAGCTAACCCTGAGTGGAGTGCCGGCTTTGCCGAGGGTGCTCTGAACTACTACCGGGTACCTGGCTTCGAAGGAACATACGCCATCCCGATGGAATCTGGGCTGATCGGTATCTTCTACAACGAAGCACTCTTCAAGAAGGCCGGCATCAACAAGTTCCCAGAGACCTGGACCGAGTTTAAGGCAGCTATTAACAAGCTGAACGCCATTGGCGTGACCCCGATCGCTTTGGGTGCAAGATCCTCCTACATGGTCGGACACCTGCACAACAATATCTTCTACAAGTGGTTGGGGGTTGACGCAGCTAAAGCTCTGGGTTCCCGTGATATGAAGTGGACCGACCCAGCCGTTGTAGAGACAATCGCATTCGTAAAAGAGCTCGTTGACATGGGCGCTTTCCATCCTGCAGCCCTCGGCCTGACCGATGACGTAGTATTGAACGACTTCCTCTACGGCGATGCAGCGATGATTATCACTGGCCCTTGGAACATCCCGAACTTCACAGATCCAAGCAAGACCGAGTTTGTAAACGACATTAAGCTGGCTAAGTTCCCATACTTCGAGGAAAAGCCTGAGTTCAAAGATCATGACATGCAGGTTATCAGCCCATACATGATCAGCGGTAAACTCGAAGGTAAAGAACTGGAGTACACCATCGAGCTCGTCAAGATGCTCACCTCTGCCGAAGCTGCTAAACGCTATGCAGAAGAAGCATCCTTCATCATTCCTCGTGATGATGTGCAGCTCAACGATAACAAGGTAAACAGACTGTTCAAAGCTTGTGTTGAGCTGAGCGGTACTTCCCAAGGTATTGCTGTTGACGTATTTGACTACGACCCATTCACCGCGATGCAGGACGTAACCCGGAATGCTCTGCAGGGCATCTTCATGGGCGACACTCCTGAACAGGCTGCAGCGAACATCCAAGACTACATTGAATGGCAGATGGCAAATAACTAAAGGAGCGAGGGGATAGCCTTTGGGCTATCCCCATCTAATAAAGGCACGCTGCTGCTTCTGACAAAAAAGAGGTGGAAAGATGATAACTCTCAAAACGGCAAAGGATAAATGGAAGGCGTTTTTGTTTATATCACCGGCCTTATTAGTCTACATTGCGTTTATGATTGTACCCTTAGGGATGGCTCTTTACTTTTCACTGTCACAGTGGAGCGGGATCAGCGGAACACCAGTTCAGTTCATCGGATTTGGCAATTATCTCTCGATTTTCCGCTCAGCGCGCTTCTTGTTAGCCCTCAAGAACATGGCAAAGATGGTCTTTTTCAGTGTCTTGTTCCACACACCGATTGCCCTGCTTCTGGCTGTGGCGGTACATGCTCGGCTGATGGGCCATCGTTTCTTTAAGACAGTTTATTTTATCCCAACAGTACTGCCCCTGACGGTTATCGGCCTTCTGTGGTATTTCATCCTGATGCCTAATGGTTCTCTAAACTACCTGCTGAACGCATGGGGTCTGCGGGATCTGGTCCGCTACTGGTTGATTGATCCCAAAATTGCGATGTACAGCATCATCTTTGTAAACATTTGGGCAGGTATCGGGTATTACATGGTCATTTTAATCGCTGGATTGACCACAATTCCCGAAGAAATCTATGAAGCAGCATCCATCGATGGTGCCAATGGAGCGCAGAGCTTTTTCAAAATCACAATACCTCTCCTTAAACCTGTGATTGGCCTCTGCTTGATTATGGACCTAATTGGAACCATCAAGATCTTCGACCTGGTCTTTGTCATGACCGAAGGTGGCCCGAACGGATTGACACACCTGCCCACTTCCTTGATGTACAATGAAGCCTTTAGATACAACAACTATGGTGTTGGCAGCGCTATCGGAGTAGTGATCTTGGTTATAGCCCTGGTATTGACTGTGACCTTTAGAAAACTCCTGGACAGAAATATGCAAGCGGAGGGCTAGGATGATGAAAAACTATACCGTGAAAAAAGTGCTGAGCAGGCTGGGCGTATACGTCTTCATGATCTTTATGGCCCTGATGTTTATCAGCCCATTGATCTTCGCCATCGTTTCATCTCTAAAAGACAATCGTTCTATCTTTAGAGCGCCGTTCAGCCTGCCCGAGACTCCGTTGTGGCAGAACTATGTCACCGCATGGACTACCGGAAAAATGGGTTCTTACTTCCTAAATAGTGTGTTTATCTCGTTCAGCACCATCATCCTCTTAGGTCTGGTGGCCTCGATGGCAGCCTTTGCACTATCTAAAATGCAGCTTAAGATGAACAAGTTCTTAGGAACCTTCTTCCTTTTAGGGATGATGATTCCCCTCCATACCGTTCTGATTCCGGTGGCTTTCTTGGTGGGGAATTTAGGGCTGACCAACAATCTCTTTGCCCTGATCTTCATCTATGTGGCCTTTTCGCTGCCGTTTAGTATCTCGGTGCTGACCGTCTTTATGAATACAATCAACAACTCACTCCTCGAAGCAGCGGTAATCGACGGGGCTGGTTTCTTCCAGATTTATAAGAATGTGATTCTGCCCATGAGCGTGCCCGCTCTTTCAACCATATCGATTTTTAACTTCTTAAGTTCATGGAACGACATCTTGTTCCCATTGATTATTATCAATGACAACCGCCTAAAACCTATCTCTTTGGGCCTTTTGAACTTCCACGGCGAAAGAGGTTCTGACTATGGCCCGATGATGGCGGCGATTGTAATCACATCGATAATCCCGATTATCCTGTATGTCCTGTTCCAGGAGAAGGTTGAAAGCGGGATTGCAGCTGGTGCTGTCAAGGGATAACGAAGTATTAAGAGAAGGGAAGATGCCTCTATGAAGCAGCGATTCAGACAAGTGCACCTCGATTTTCATACAAGTGAGTTTATTCCTGGCGTAGGCAAGGATTTTGATGCTGAAGAGTTTGCCAGAACTCTGCATGAAGCCCGTGTCAACTCGATTACCTGTTTTGCCCGGTGTCATCATGGGTGGCTGTATTATCCTTCCAAGCTTCAGCCAGAAATGATTCATCCCCATTTAGAAAACAAGAACCTGCTGATTGAGCAGATTGAGGCATGTCATAGATACGATATCAAGGTACCAATTTATACCACTGTGCAGTGGGACGCGGCCGTGGCCCGTATGCATCCCGAATGGCTGTCGGTAGATGATGAGGGGAACTACATCAATACCCAAGGCGTACCTGAACCGCACTTTTACTACACTATCTGTCTAAACAGCGGCTACCGTGAGTATTTCTTTAACCATCTAGAGGACCTAATTGATTCTATTGGGGCAGACCGCATCGACGGCCTTTTCTTGGACATCCTCTTCCCAGTAGACTGTGCCTGTGAGCGCTGCACTGCCGAAATGACGAAGCGCGGGTATAACCCAGCGGAAAAATCAGAACGTAAGGCCTATTCCAATGCCATGCTGCGGGAGTTCCAGATGGAGACATCCGCTTTTATCAGGGAGCGGGCACCCCATGCAGGTATTTTCTACAACAGTTCTCATGTGAGCCCGAGGCTCAAGCCCATTCTCGATGCATATACACATCTTGAAATTGAGTCACTGCCAAGCGGCGGCTGGGGTTATATGCACTTCCCCACCACAGTGCGCTATGCCCGTCAGTTGGGCAAAGACCTGATCGGTATGACCGGTAAGTTCCACACATATTGGGGTGATTTCCACTCCTTTAAGAACAAGGCAGCACTAGAGTATGAGTGCTTCCAGATGCTTGCCTTTGGCGCAGGCTGCTCCATCGGCGACCAGCTTGATCCGCGGGGAACCCTTTCTAAGGGGACATATGAGTTAATCGGGCATGTCTACTCGCAGGTCGAAGCCAAAGAACCATACTGCATCGGTGCAAAGCCTGTGACTGAGATCGGAGTATTGACGCCTGAGGAGTTTTACAGCGATAAGGGCGAGGGCGGCGGGTTGCCTACGGCTCTAGTTGGTTTGGTTCGGATGCTGCAGGAGTTGGCTTACCAGTTTGACATTATCGACAGCACGCATGAGTTTGACAACTACAAACTCCTGATCCTGCCTGACCGGATCCAGTATTCGCCTGAGCTCGAGAAAAAGCTCCGTGGTTACCTTGAGCGGGGTGGCAAGATCATCGGATCGTATCATTCTGGTTTGGATCTTGACGGCCGAAAAGAAAGCATCTTTGGTGTTTCTTACGAGAAAGAATCGGACTATTACCGGGACTTCATTATTCCTAATGATAGAATCGGCAAGGGGCTGCCCCAAGAGGAACATGTGATGTACCTGCGCGGAGCTCAGGTCGCGGCGCACGATACAGAAGTGCTCGTATACAGTGTCAAGCCGTACTTTGACCGGGCAGGGGAGAAGTACTGCTCCCATCAACATGCTCCTAGCTCGGGCGAGCAGGGTTCGCCAGCTGTAACTAAGAAGGGCGGGGCTGTTTACTTCAGCCATCCCATCTTTGAGATTTACTATAAGAACGCAGCCAGATGGTGCAAGGTTATGATGACAGACGCCATCGAGATGCTGATGACTGACAAGCTTCTCAGCCACAGCGGACCCTCGACTCTAATTACCACCATCAACCGGCAGAAAGAGCAGAAGCGGGATATCGTGCACATCTTGAACTACGTCACCCTGCGGCGCTCCAAGGACATCGAGATTATCGAGGACATTATTCCGCTGTACAATACTGAGTTCCGCATCTTTGTAGGCGATAAGAACGTTACTGGTCTGCGGCTTGTTCCCAGCGGCAAGTTGATCGACTACAAGATGGAAGGCCGGTATCTCGCGTTTAAACTCGATAAAATCGAGGGCCACGAGATGGTCTGTATAAACTACGATAACATCTAGCCTGGCGGCAGCTCATGCTGCCAGGCTGCATTCGCAGCACTGAAAGGAGTCATATAGATGAGAATAGCAGTTGGGAGCCTATCCCACGAGTCTAACTCTTTTAACCCAAAGCTGATGACGCTGAAGGATTTTAACCCTGTCTATGGGAATGATGTTATAAAGAAGTTGGACGAAGGGGGACAAAATCCACTGCAGGGAATCCGCAAGGTTGTCTGGTCATACGGAGCCGAGATTATTCCCACCATCTTTGCGCGGGCAATTCCTGGTGGACTGGTTTCTCGGGCGGCTTATGAAGAGATGAAACAGGGGTTCCTAAACGAAATGAAGCAGGCGGGGCAACTCGACGGTATCTGCCTGCACCTGCATGGCAGCATGACAGTGGAGGAGATCGGTGACGCAGAAGGCGATATCTTAACTGAGCTCCGTCAGATTGTAGGTGAGGAGATCCCGATCGTTGTCTCCCTCGACATGCACGCAACCATCACTCCAGCCATGCTGCAGACGGCCAACGCTTTTGTGGGATACCGCACCGCACCCCATGTTGATACGATGCAGACAGGTGAGCGGGCGGCCAAGGTGTTGATGGAATCGCTCACTAAAGGTTACAAGCTCTCCACCGTGGGAGTTGGCCTTCCTCTCTTGGTTTCAGGAGAAATGTCTGAATCGGCCAAGCCGCCGATGAACGGCCTAATTGAACGCCTTTCTGAGCTCGAAGAGAATCCGGAAATTGCCTCGGTGTCGATCTTCTTAGGGTTCCCTTGGGTTGATGTGAGTTTCAACCAGGGTATGGTGATGGTTGTGACAAAGGATAATCCGGAGCTTGCTGAGGAGGAGGCTAAGCAGCTGGCTATCGAGTTTTGGAGCAAGCTGCATGAGTTTAAGTTCACGACCGAAGCTTATCCATTTGAGGAAGCTCTAGAGGTGGCGCTGCGGCAGCCTAAGGGCCCTGTATGTCTCGCAGACTGCGGTGATAACCCTGGTGCAGGCGGCAGTCAAAATATTGTCTACCCCCTCAAAGTGATGTTGGAACGGAACCTCGAGGGCGTTCTGTTTGGAGCGATTGCCGATGAGGCTGCCTATGAGTACTGCGCTGCTCAGGAAATCGGCTCCACCTTTGACTTGAGCTTCGGTAAGCTCAGCATCGCGCCCGATGCACCGGCTCTTCAGGCTAAAGCGACCCTGAAGTGTGTCGGGAGGTTAGGCGAGCGGCCTGCCGTTGCGGTACAGGTTGGCGGCATTGACGTGATGATCAGTCAGGATCGGATCATGATGCTCGACCCGAAGGACGTAGAACAGCTCGGCTTAGATCCGTTGGAATATAGGCTTATCGTGATCAAAAGCGGTTACCTTGATCCGAAGTATGAAGAAATTGCATCGTACGGCCTCTTGGCATTAACCCCAGGTTTTACCAACCAGATTTTCACAGAACTGGAGTATAAGCACGTCAAGCGGCCGATCTATCCGCTGGATCTAGATTTTGCGTACACTCCGAATAACTATCTCATGCGGGGCAGATAGGTGAGTTTAAGGGGGCGGTGGAAAGTGCAGGAAGTCAACTTAGCCTTCGATTTTGGTGCCTCCAGCGGGCGCTTGGTAATGGGTGAATTCGACGGAGAGAAAATCACCTTAGAAGAGATCCATAGATTCCCCAATGAGCCGGTTTGGTTTAACGGCCGGCTCTATTGGGATTTCTTCCGGCTCTTTCATGAAATGAAGGTAGGCTTAAGTAAAGCTGCCAAGATGGGAGTCAAGATTGCCAGCATTGGCATTGACACCTGGGGTGTAGACTTTGCCTTCCTCGATAAAGATGGACATCTCTTAGGAAACACCATCCACTACCGAGATGACCGGGGGAAGGGCATGTTACAAGAGATGGAGCGGGACAAGGGTGTTAGCCTGGCTGAAATCTATAAGGCTACGGGAAACCAGTACATGACCATCAACAGCTTGTTCCAGCTCTACTATGATGTGAACCATCGGCCTCACATAGTGGAAAATGCAGAGAGCCTGCTTTTTATGCCCGATTTATTCAGCTATGGGCTGACCGGGGAGAAACACAATGAGTACACCATCGCCTCCACATCCCAGATGCTGGATGCAGAGAAAAGAGACTGGGCCTGGGAGCTTCTCCAGAAGCTGGATCTACCAACTAGGCTGCTCCAGCCCATCATCCAGCCGGGTGAGGTTTGGGGCGAGCTCACAAAAGAGGTTCAAGAAGAAGTGGGGCTTCCGAAAGTGCCTGTCATCGCGGTGGGCAGCCATGATACTGCTTCAGCAGTAGCAGGCACACCGCTCAATAGCTCCAACTGTGCCTATTTAAGCTGCGGTTCGTGGTCTTTACTGGGCATGGAGCTCACAACACCGCTCATCAATGACGAATCATATGAATGCAACTTCACCAACGAGGGTGGAGTGGAGGGCACCATCCGGTATTTGAAGAACATTACCGGGCTCTGGATCATCCAGCAGCTGAAGCGGAAGTGGGCTCAATCCGACGCCAAGGTCGATTATGCCTACATAAGTAGCGCTGCCAAACAGGCAGAGCACATCGACTACATGATCGATCCAAACCACGAATCCTTCGTCGCTCCCTTTGATATGGAGCAGGCGGTGGTGGAGTACTGTGAGGCAACTCATGGCAAAAAGCCCCAGACTTTAGGGGAAACGGCTCGGGCTGCCTATAACGGGATTGTGAATGAGTACAACAGAGCAGTGCAGGCTCTAGAAAAGACCTTGAAGAAGCCGGTCGAATGCATCAATATGGTGGGCGGAGGAACCCAAGACGAGTTTTTGTGCCAGCTCACTGCTGATGTGACTGGTAAGGAGGTACAGGCCGGGCCGATTGAAGCTTCGGTAACAGGGAATATCCTCATGCAGTTGAAGGCTCTAAACCGGATTAAGAGCATCGCAGAGGGCCGGCAGGTTGTCCAGCAGTCCTTTGCCATGAAGCACTACAGCCCGAGAGGGTAGGAGGGAACAATTTGAATCAGGAACGTGAACTGAGGCAGCTGATGTGTGATATCGGCCGGCGGGTATGGGACCGGGGCATGGTGGCTGCCAACGACGGAAACTTCTCTGTGAAAATCAGTGAGAACGAGATACTGTGTACCCCAACCGGGGTAAGTAAGGGGTTTATGACCCCAGATATGCTCTGTAAGGTGGACCTAGAGGGTAATGTCATCGATTCTGATGGGATCCACAGGCCCTCATCGGAAGTTAAGATGCACCTCAGGGTTTACAGCCGCAGGCCCGATGTGAACGCAGTGGTGCATGCCCATCCCATGTATGCCACCAGCTTTGCAATTCGGGGAGTGCCTCTCACCAAGCAGATCATGCCCGAATCAACGCTATCGCTTGGGGAAGTGCCGGTTGCCAAGTACGGGCTGCCTTCTACCCCCGAGATCCCAGACTCCATCGAGCCTTTCTTAGATACCCATGATGCGGTGCTTCTGCAGAATCATGGGGCTTTGGCTTGGGGTAAGGACTTATTGACAGCGTATTACAAGATGGAAGCTCTCGAGTTTTATGCCCAGCTCTTGTTCCTCACAGAGCTGATGAGTGGGCCAAAAGAGCTGCCTGAACATGAAGTAGAACGGCTGTTGGAACTTCGTAAAGCGATGAACATGCCTGGCAGACATCCATTTATTGATAAGTAACAGCAAGGAGGAATCTCAATGTCTGGTTTTAGGTTAAATGAGCCAAAAAACAGGCTCAATGGCAGAGTTCCGAAGGTGGGGATTAGGCCGATCATCGATGGACGCAGACGCGGTGTACGAGAAGCGCTCGAAGATCAAACCATGAATATGGCAAAGCGCGTGGCCAAACTGATTTCCGACAACGTCCGCCATGCTAATGGCCTTCCGGTAGAGTGTGTAGTCCCTGACTTTACTATCGGCCGGGTAGCCGAAGCGGCTCGCTGCGCTGAGCTCTTTGAGCAAGAAGGCGTCGGCGTCACCATCACCGTCACCCCCTGCTGGGCATATGGTTCCGAAACCTTCGATATGGATCCCCTCATGCCCAAGGCTATTTGGGGCTTCAATGGTACCGAAAGGCCAGGGGCAGTCTATCTTGCTGCAGCTGAAGCGGGCTATTCGCAGAAGGGTATGCCCGTCTTTACCATCTACGGGCGGGACGTGCAGGATGCAGATGATGAGACTATTCCAGAAGATGTAGCTGAGAAGATTCTCCAGTTCACCCGGGCAGGCATGGCCGTTGCCACCATGCGGGGCAAGAGCTACCTTTCTATCGGTGGCGTCTCGATGGGTATCGCTGGTTCGATGGTGGATCAGAGCTTCTTTGAAGATTACCTCGGCATGCGCTGCGAGTCGGTGGATATGACAGAAATCTACCGCCGAATTTCGGAGGGCATCTATGACCACGATGAGTTTGTAAAGGCTCTCGAGTGGACGAAGAAGTACTGCAAGGAAGGCTCGGACATCAATAAAGAGCATGTCATGGCATCCCGGGAAATGAAGGATGAGCACTGGGAGTTCTCTGTGAAGATGGCGATGATTGTCCGTGACCTGATGGTAGGCAGCGAGAAGCTCAAGGAAATGGACTACTTAGAAGAAGCAGAAGGGCATAACGCGATCTTGGCTGGTTTCCAGGGGCAGCGTCAGTGGACCGACCATTTCCCCAACGGCGACTTTATGGAAGCTATTCTGAATTCGTCGTTTGACTGGACCGGTATCCGCCAGCCCTATCTGGTAGCTACCGAAAATGATAGCCTTAACGGTGTTTCGATGCTCTTCGGCCATCTCTTAACCGGTAGAGCACAGGTCTTCTCTGATGTACGTACTTACTGGAGCCCAGAGGCCGTGAAGCGGGTAACTGGCTATACACTGGAAGGTAAGGCAGCGAACGGTATCATCCACCTGCTTAACTCTGGTGCAAGTGCACTGGATGGCACCGGCCAGCAGAGCGACGCCGATGGCAATCCAATCATGAAGCGCTGGTGGGAAGTTACTCCTGAAGAAGCAGAGAAGTGCCTTGAGGCGACTCAATGGCGCCCAGCGAACCGGGAATACTTTAGAGGCGGCGGATTCTCCTCGAACTTCAAGGCCAGAGGCGGCATGCCTGTAACCATGACCCGGATCAACATCATTAAGGGCCTCGGGCCAGTTCTGCAGATCGCCGAAGGTTGGACTGTTGATCTGCCTGATGAAGTACACGAGAAGATCAATAAGCGTACCGACCCAACCTGGCCCACACTGTGGTTTGCACCACGGATCGATGGCAAGGATGGCCCCTTCAAGGATGTCTATTCTGTGATGAACTACTGGGGTGCCAACCACGGTGCAGTCAGCTACGGTCATATCGGTGCTGACCTGATTACGCTGGCATCGATGCTGCGTATTCCTGTGGCTATGCACAACGTATCTTACGATCAGATCTTCAGGCCCAAGGCTTGGGGTTCGTTCGGCGCATTGGATCCACAGGGTGCAGATTACAGGGCCTGCCAGAACTTCGGGCCGCTGTATGGCAAGTTGAAGAGATAACTCATAAAAACACAATACTGCAGGTGCCTAACCGGCTGCCTGCAGTTTTTTTGATCGTTTTTATTGATACCTAAAAAACTCATCGAGGACCAATCCTGCTGCTCCCATGGCACCAGCATGGGGATGCAGGCTGGAGAAAACAACCTGCGGGATGCTGTCGTCCCGCAAAGCGGGGTCTTCGCTGACGCGCTTGCGCAGGCCTTCTAAGAAGCTTTCCCCCGCTTCGGTCCAAACCCCACCTAGAATAATGGCTTCGGGGTTGACAAGGTAAACCAAGAACCGGATGAGGATGCTCAGTTTCTCGATCACATCATCGACGAACTGAGATGCAAGTGGATCACCCATCTTGTATGCCTGGATGAGGCCCCGTTTTCCGCTGAGGTTCTCGAACTCTTTTTCTAACCTTTCGAGGGAAACACAGGTTTGCAAACAGCCCGATTTGCCGCAGGTACAGGGTTTGCCGTTCTGAGCTATGGGGAAGTGGCTGAGCTCACCGGCAATATACTGGGAACCACGGACAAGTTCACCATTGATGAATAAGCTGGCACCGATTACGCCGGCGCCGATTTGAATATAGACGAGGTTCTCGTATTCAGAAACATGACCTAACCAGAGTTCGCCTAAGATCGCCGCGTTGGCGTCGTTTTCTACCACCAGCATTAAATCCTCAAGGGGGGGGAATAGCTCCTGCACATGAATGCCCTTCCACTTCATCGTATCTGAGTAGATGATTTTCTGTTCTTCAGGAGAGACAACTCCCGAAACGGACAGCCCGATGCCCAGTACCCGGTTGGACTTGCTTACCTGGTTCTGAATCAGAGAGAGGATTTCCGCGATATGGGCGGCAACGTCCTTAGGCTTTTTGCTTGTAATTTCCCTGGCCAAACTCATCTTGATTTCGCCCCGAAGATTACAGAGCACGCCGTGGACATAGGACTCGTTCACTTCAAAGCCAAGGATGAAATGATGGTCATAATCGATCTGAAGGAGGTCCCGGTTGCGCCCCTGCATCATCTCAACTTTGCCCACTTCAATGACGAGCTTCTCCTGAATCAGTTCTTTGACAATCCGGCTGATGGTAGGAGTGCTGAGCCCGGTAGCTTCGGCGATTTCGATGCGGGACATGGGTGAGTTGGCAAACAGCACCCGCAGCACCGCTGTGCGGTTGGTTTCCTGAACCTCTTTCATGTTGCTTAAAGTGCGTAGGAATGGCAATGTACTTATCCCACCTAACTACAATGACACAAATGTTTCTATGTGAAATTAATAATTAGTCAACCCTTCACTTATATTTTAACACTAGGCTGGGGCGCGGGCAACCGGCATTGCCTGCTGTGTTGGCTGACGGGGCGGATCCTCGTGGTAAGAGAGAAAAAATCGAATAAAACTCAAAAATAGAGGCACAATTAGAAGGAAATGGCACACCTAGAGGTGAATAAATCACACGAAAGAACGAGCAACTAGTGTCGCATTCGGTGTAGGGGGGTGGTGTACGCGTGCTGATCAGGTTTTCAATCCAGAATTTCCGCTCTTTTGGTAAGCATGCGAGCCTTTCGCTTGTGGCAAACGGCCGCCTTGACCAGCTTCGTGATCATGTAGTGGATCTAGGGGATATTCGCCTGCTCCGGGGGACATACATCTACGGAGCCAATGCAGCGGGGAAATCCAACTTGATCAAAGCTGTGGATTTTGCACGACAGATCATTGTGAAGGGCTCCGCTGATACTGTTCGCCTAGATCAATACTGTAAGGTTTGCTCCGAGAGCCTTAACCAACCAGGGGTATTCCAATTTGAAATGGTAGTTGACGGTAAGGTCTATTCTTATGGATTTGCAATTTCGTATCGGGATGGAACTATTGTAGAGGAATGGTTGTATCAGCTTTTTAAGAACGGTTCTGAAACCTGCCTGTTTGAACGAGACGACGCTGGTTCGATTGATACGGAAATGCGACTAAAGGGCATGGATGAAACACGATTTAAGATCTATGCTGATGATATGAAGGCTTTAACTAAGACACTGTTCTTAACTGAGCTCGCCAGAAAACATACAGATGCATCATCGGTCTTGAGCGCGTTTAGGGCCGTATACAAGTGGTTCAAGAGGATCATTGTGATCTTCCCCGGATCCGAGTTCTTACCGCTGCCATTTTTGGTTCACCAAGACAACATGCGGGAGCAGTATGAGCGGTATCTGAGATACTTCGACACCGGAATTTCTCAGATTGAGGTCGATACAACAACATTGGATAAGGCATTAAGCCATTTACCCAAGGAAGACGCTGATCAACTCAGGCAGTTGATTCTACAGAACATAAGTGACGAGAAAGAGTTTGCTGTTCGTGGTCCGGGAGTGTTGTTGGGAGTTCGTTCCGTACAAAACGGTGAAGTCCTTGTAGACAAGTTTAAGTTGCAACATCAGGACGCATCGGAGGGTTTCGACTTGACTGATGAATCTGACGGTACACAGCGCCTCTTTGATCTCGTGCCAATACTGTTTCAGGAGATGAACAACAGTGTCGTCTTCGTTGATGAAATCGAGCGGAGCATGCATCCACTTTTGGCCCGGCGATTTATTAACCTATTTTACGAACAGACACGAAACAAGCAGATGCAGCTGATCGTTACAACGCATGAAAGCCCGCTGCTTGACTTGACCCTCATTCGACGCGACGAAATCTGGTTCGTAAAACGATATCCCGAGGGCTCTAAGCTGTATTCTCTAGATGACTATAAAGTGCGACATGACAAGCAGATAGATAAAGATTACTTACTTGGGCGTTACGGTGCCGTACCGGTTTTCTCTTCGGGAACGATGCAAGTTAGCGAGGGATGCACCAATGGCGCGCCACAGACTTAAGGGCCCCATTTTCCGACGGGAGAGTGGTTCTTTACAACCAAAGCGGGCCATTATTCTAGCCGTAGAAGGGCAGGTAACTGAGGTTCAGTACTTCGAAGGTTTGAATGAGGCAATTGTAAATGGACGAACTCGTTTCCCCAATGATGTTGTCATACACGTTCTCAGGTGTACCGATACACGCTCAGATCCTGGTAGTGTCATAGACCTCCTAGAAGAACACATTGAACGAAGTAGTGTTTATTCTGATGTCTTACTCAATAGATACGAAGCCCAGGACGACGATGAGGTGGCAGCCACGCGGGAGTACCCTCATGATGACGTTCTCGGTATAGTAATTGACCACGACCATCGGACCGATTTAAGGGATCATATAGAACACTGTCGCGCTAAACGATATGACGTCTTTCTAACGACTCCTTGCTTCGAATTATGGTTGCTGTGTCATTACGAAGACGTGGCAGAGAAGTACAGTCAAGAGGAGTTGTATAGCAACGAGCGGGTCAGTAAGCAGCACACCTTTGTTAGTCGAAAGGTGTCCGAGGTGTCCCATTCAAATAAACGGGTCGATTTTGAGAGATAGATGTTGCCGAACTTGTATGGTGCCATTGAGCGCAGCAAAAGTTGGCGACTGATATCTATGAGCTATTGCATAAACCCGGTACCAATATGGCGCTCTTGTTTGAAATAATTGAGGGAACGCGCAGAAGCATGTGGGACGATGTTAAAGTGAATGCCTAGGGCCGGACAGCTCAGAAGAGGCTGCTCGAAAGAGCAGCCGCAGACTGTCAAAGAAAGGGCATT
>LSQX01337166.1_pt1 | contig 28960 bp, 23 predicted proteins | sample 654561 | NCBI WGS metagenome assembly LSQX01 (sample SAMN04489861, study PRJNA283612) | anaerobic digester metagenome | isolation source: 4 biogas reactors fed with cattle manure at either 37C or 55C with and... | place: Denmark: Kongens Lyngby | collected 2014 | reverse complement strand
ATACCAGGCCGGCTTCTTCATCCCCTTCACGCATGCGTCTTTCTAACTCAATCGCATCATTGGTCTGAAGATAAGACATCAGGCCTCCCCGTCCGACTTCATAACTGTATAAGCCGTCCGCACCTTCTTCCCGTGCTATTTCAGCAGCATTATATATCGGCAGGCTACCGGCTCTTTCCGGGGAGAAAGCCCCCTCATCTGCTGCTACAACATCAATTATTTCACCCTTAGACTGAATATTCATTGAAAATCCGCCGCCAAGGTGCGCCATAATAACGTTTTCCTCCAGAAGATCAAAAGCTTCCTGGTCAGCAATCCTTCTGGCTACGGCTCTTGTATTCAGTACATGTGTAAAGCTTCTGCGGTCATGATTTTTCACCCCTGAAAGACGTGCTTCGGGCAAAAGTTCGTCTACAGAAATAGAATCATAAATATAAGCAGGCACTCCCCCGCCGTCTCTGGATATGCTCAAAGCAATACCGGCTCCCATATTGGAAGCATGCTCCTGCACCGGATTAAATAAGAGTGTATCTACCAGGAATTGATCAATCTGATAGGCTCCATGACGCACCGGCGGCAATATGCCGCCACGGGAGACAATAATATCCAGTTCACAAGCCCGTAAATCATTATCTTCAAAAAATGTACGCACCGCCTCAGTTCGCATCTCCAGCTGATCGTTAATTCTTTTGAACTGTGACAAGATCTTACTGTCATGGACAATCTTATTCTCACACAGACAAGTCTTTTCATCATATAAGGCGACCCGGGTCGATGTAGAACCCGGGTTTATTACAAATATTTTCATTTCAATTCCTTTTCATCCTGCGGCCGGGTCAGAACAACTGCTAAAGCTATCGTATTAATCTTTTCTGCAGGAGAAGCACTGCGGGAAATTAGCAATATCGGTATCCGGGCACCCACTATCAGTCCTGCCATTTGCCCCCCTCCACCGTAAACAAGCCCCTTTGCCAGCAAATTTCCTGAAACGAGATCAGGCACCAGCAATACATCTGCGTCACCGGCTACCGGACTGCTATACCCTTTGACTTCAGCAGCTCCTGTCGTATAGGCAAGGTCAAAGGATATTGGTCCTTCAACGACGCAGTTACCATACTTTCCCTTTGCCGCCTCTTCTTTCAGATAGGCCGCATCCCTTGTTTCCCTAAGCTTAGGATTGACTTTCTCTGTTGCTGCGAGAACTGCCAGCTTAGGCATTGACAGGCCCAAACGTTGCGAATAATTCACGGCATGCTTCAAGATTTCTTCTTTCTCTTCCAGTGTGGGATAAGGAATCATACCTCCGTCAGTTACAATAAACAATTTATGATAGCTGGGCATCTCCAGCCAGGCTAAATGAGTTAAGAGACTGCCTGTTGTCAGGCCGCTATCTTTTTTCAATACAGCACGCAGAAGTACTGCACTGTCAAGATTACCCTTCATCAGCATCTGGCATTTAGAAGCTGCACAGGCAGCAACGGCATACTCAGCTGCTTCTTCAGCAGATTCAAGTACATAATATGAAAATTCAGAGTCTCTGACCTTATCCAAAACATATTGTTCAGTGCCGGTGGTCATAAAAAATGCCGCAGTGGCCAGTTGCAGTTCAGCAGCTTCTTCAACCGCTTGCAAACTATGCCTGTCAGGTGCAACTACTGCAATAACCGGCTTGGCCGAAAGTGCCTGCGCTTGCCTGCGGATCTCTTCAAAGTTCTTCATAATTGCTCCTTATATTTATGATGATAATCACAACTAACACTTTAATAATATAGTACAATTAGCACAAATGTCACATAAAACTTGTGTTATTTAAGCGAATAATATTCTGTTGAGATTGCAGTATGTTAAAATGCAGAGAAACATACTACGCACTAGTTTATTAACAAGAATGGAGGTTATAAATGAGCGTTGGGAAAAATATCAAAAGAGTTGACGCTTTTGAAAAAGTTACAGGCAGAGCGCAATATACGGCCGATCTGGTCGATAAAAAAGCACTAATTGCTAAAATACTCCCTTCAACAATTGCCCATGGCCGGGTAATCAGTATGGATACTTCAGAAGCCGAGAAAGTTAAGGGTGTGGTGAAAATCGTAACTTGTTTCGAGGTACCTGATGTACAGTTTCCTACTGCAGGACACCCCTGGACAACCGATCCTGAGCATCAGGACGTAGCAGACCGTTTGCTTTTAAATAAACATGTTCGCTACTACGGAGACGAGATCGCTCTTGTAATTGCTGAAGATGAAATTTCGGCCAAACAGGCTTTAAAGAAGATTAAAGTTGAATATGAGGAATATCCAATTCTTCTCGACCCGCTGGAAAGCATTAAAGAAGGAGCTCCTCTCCTGCACGAGGATATTTCGCCAAATAACATTTTGGCATCTTCAAGCGTCCGCCATGGCAACTATGAGGAAGCCATTAAGGAAGAAGGACTGACCAAGGTCGAGGGTTGGTATCATCTGCCGACAGTTCAGCACGCACATCTTGAACCTAATGTTTGCTATGCCTATATGGAAAAAGACCGGGTCACCGTTGTAACTTCGACCCAGATTCCCCATATTGTCAGACGTGTAGTCGGACAGGCAAACTGCCTGCCCTGGGGTGATGTACGTATAGTTAAGCCTTACATTGGCGGTGGTTTCGGCAATAAGCAGGATGCCCTGTGGGAACCCCTGTGCGCCTTTGCTTCGCGCTGCGTGGGCGGCCGTATGGTTTACCTGGACACAACAAGAGAAGAAACCTTTGTAAACAACCGTGTCCGTCATGCTATGCACGCTCATATTATTTCCTGGATTCGCCCTGACGGTACAATCGCAGCAAGAAAGCTGAAATTTTATTCTGATCAGGGTGCCTATGCTTCACATGGACACTCAGTTGCCGGCAAAGCGCTGGGCTCTGTCAATCAGATTTATCCCTGCGACAACTTTGAAGGCGACGCCTACACTGTCTACACAAACAAAACTGTAGCCGGAGCCATGCGTGCTTATGGTATGCCACAGGCAACTTTCTTTACTGAAGCCCATACTGAAGACATCTGCAGAGAAATGAATCTTGATTCTGTGGAGTTCAGACGCAAGAATTCAATGCCCAAAGGCTTCATAGACGACTTTTCTAAAAATGAAAACTATTATGATACTTACAATCTCTTAATCGATAAAGTCATGGAGATGACTGATTATGAAGAGAAGCGCAAGCTATACTCCCAGCCGCAGCAAGGTCCTGTCCGCCGCGGAATCGGCATGTCTCTTTTCTGGTACAACACTGCAGTCTGGCCCATATCTGTTGAGACTTCAGCTTGCCGCATGATTTTAAATCAGGACGGGTCCATTCAGCTGCAGCTAGGAGAAACTGAGATCGGACAAGGTGCTGACACTGTATTCTCACAAATGGCTGCATCAGCTGTAGGTATTCCCGTCGAGAACGTTAATATTGTTTCCACTCAGGATACTGATATAACACCTTTCGGTCTGGGGGCCTATGGTTCACGTCAAACATACGTGGCCGGTTTTTCCATAAAACAGACCGGCACTATATTAAAGGAACGTATTCTCGAAAACGCACACCGCTACATACGCATGCCGGTTGATGTACTTGACATCGTAGATGGCAATATTGTGCGCAAGGGCGACGGCAAAGTAATGATGAGCTTATGTGATCTCGCATTAAATGTCCTGTACTGCCACGAGCAGGGAAATCATATTACGGCAGAAAGTACCTATCAGGTTAAAAGCAATGCCTATTCCTTTGGTGTCTCTGTTGCTGAAGTCGAAGTAGACATTCCCCTCTGCAAAGTGGAAATCTTAGATATCTGTAATGTTCATGATGCCGGTAACCTGATCAATCCTCAGACTTCTGAAGCACAGGTCCATGGCGGCATGAGCATGAGTATTGGTTACGGTCTCTACGAACAACTGCTCTATGACGAAAAAACCGGCCGTGTTTTGAATGACAATCTCTTAGACTACAAGCTCAGTACATTCATGGACCATCCGGATATGAAGGTAGCCTTCATCGAGAACCCGGAACCGACCAGTCCATTCGGTACCAGAGCACTGGGAGAACCTCCCGCCTGCTCACCTGCTGTCGCGATCCGCAATGCCATACTGCAGGCGACCGGAGTATCCTTTAACACACTCCCGATGACACCACAAAGACTATATGAAGGTTTCGCTGAAGCAGGTTTGCTTGAATCCGATTTTGAGATAAGTGCGAGACGTGAGCAATATGAAAAAACCAGAGACGAGTTAAACAAACTGTCTCAGGAAACAGCGTAGGAGGATGCAATGAAGTACGATATTAAAAAGCTTTATGAAGCTGCTTCGCTGGATGAAGCGATCAGCTTACTCGACGAGCATCCTGAGGCAAAGATCATTGCCGGCGGCTCTGACATACTTATCAGTATACGCGGAGGCGAACTTGCCGGCTGCACTTTAGTAAGTATCTATGGCCTGGATGATTTGAGGGGTGTGACTGTTGATGAAGACGGGACGATCCGCATCGGATCACTGACAAGCTTCACCCAAATCGCCCGTAACGAAATAATCAGGGAGTATCTGCCCTATCTGGGCGAAGCTGCTGCTACTGTGGGCGGCCCGCAAGTCCGCAACATCGGCACGATTGGCGGTAACACCTGTAATGGTGTCACCTCTGCTGATACAGCCTCTACCCTTCTGGCTCTCGATGCCATAATAGAGGTTAAGGGTAAAGACGGCTATCGCCGGATCCCGATGAAAGACTGGTACATTAAATCCAAAGTAGTTGATCTCAAGCCTACGGAAGTTCAAACCGCAATACTGATACCAAAAGAGTCTTATCAGGGGTATTTCGGTAATTACTACAAATACAGTGCGCGACATGCCATGGACATTGCAACTTGCGGCTGTTCAGTCAATGTCAGGCTGTCTGACGACAAGAAAACAATTGAGGATGTTCGCATCGCTTACGGCGTTGCAGGTCCTGTTCCCTTGCGGGCAAAAACAGCTGAAGCTGCCGTGAAAGGACGTGAAGTTAACCTCGAGACTCTTGAGCTTTTCTCGGAAAAGGTAAAAGAGGATATAAATCCGCGGACAAGCTGGCGCGCCTCTAAAGAATTCCGCACACATCTGATGACAGAACTGGCACGTAGATGCTTAACAGAATCAATAAGCCGTTCAGGAGGTATTTTTCAATGAGTGACATTCAATATAAAGAACTAAATTTTATAGTCAACGGTAAGGAAAGATCTCTCATGATCGATGTGCGGTCTTCCCTTCTTGACGTCTTACGCGATGAACTGCATTTGTACTCAGTGAAAAAGGGCTGTGAGGTTGGAGAATGTGGTGCCTGCACAGTCTTAATTGATGGCGAACCCTTTGATTCCTGTATTTACCTGGCAATCTGGGCAGAAGGCAAGGAAATCCTCACAGTTGAAGGTTTAATGGGTGACGACGGCTCCATTTCCGACATTCAGCAGGCCTTCATTGACGAGGCAGCAGTTCAGTGCGGTTTTTGCACGCCGGGCCTGATTATGACTGCCTACAGCCTGCTGGCGGATGGTAAGCGCTATAGCCGGGATGAGCTGCGTCAAAAAATGGCCGGCAATATGTGCCGCTGTACTGGCTATCACAATATTATCAATGCTGTGGAAAATACAATGCTAAAGCGTATCGAAGCAGCAGAAAGCAAAAAGAGCTAAAGTAAGTAAGAATACAGTATTTGAAAAAAGGGACTGGATCAGCCGAGCCAGTCCCTTTCTGTTTGCAGCATATTATTAAATCAAGCCTGGCCCCAGATTTCTCCCTCCGATAAGGTGAAAATGAAGATGCATTACTGTCTGTCCGCCTTCTTCACCACAGTTGTTAATCAGGCGGAAGCCGCTCTCCTCAACGCCGAGCTCTTCTGCAATCTGTGGCAAGGCAGCCATTAATTGACTTAAATCGGCCAGACCGGCTTCAGAAGCAGCAATATCCAATATACTAGTGTAATGTTTTTTCGGTAGCACTAATATATGCACAGGAGCTACCGGGTTGACATCCTCGATGGCAAGGACGCTCTCGTTTTCAAATACTTTTTTCGACGGTATCTCACCACTAATAATTTTACAAAATATGCAGTTTTGCGACATCTCTTACTCCTTTACAAGATAGGGTTTTCATTATTGCCCTGCCAGCTCCTTTAGTTTTTCACCTACAGAAGTGAAGGCTTCTCTTATTTTCTGCGGATCATTGCCGCCACCCTGAGCCATATCCGGTCTTCCCCCACCCTTGCCGCCACTGATAGTGGCAGCCAGACGGATGAGATCACCGGCTTTAACTCCCCGGGCAATTGCATCTTTACCGGCCATAGCCAGCCAGATAATCTTGTCTTTACCAAGCTTAGAGGCAATTAAGACAACAGCCTTATCACCCAGGTGATTACGCATACGGTCACCTGCTGCACGCATAGCCTCAGCCTCAAAATCTTCGACTTCTGCAAAAATGCATTCAAGATCAGCGATTTTTTCCTTTTGATTTAATAATGAAAGAACAATTTCCTGCTGCTCTTCCTCTTTTTGTGAAGAAAGAATTTTATTTAGTTTAGCTAGCTGATCATCTTTTTCTTCCAGACGACTGAATATTTCACTTACCTGGTCTGTATGCAAACGTTTCAAGAGGCGCTTGATCACAGAACGACTCAGGAAAGCAGCGTCATGGGCAGCTTCTCCGGTAACAGCTTCAATGCGTCTTACACCGGAAGCTATGCCGCCTTCAGAACTGATAAAAAAGAGCCCGATTACGCCAGTTGAGCTCAGGTGCGTACCACCGCATAGTTCACAGGAGAAATCCCCTATAGTGATCACGCGAACTTCTTCATCGTAGCTTTCATCAAACAGGGCCATAGCCCCTGAGGCACGGGCTTCTTCCAGTTTTTTCACCTCAGTCACGACCGGATAATTGTCCAGTATGGCCGTATTTACAATTTCCTCAATTTTATCTTTTTCTTCAGCAGTAAGCGGCTGTTCATGCTGGAAGTCAAAGCGAAGTCTGCCCGCAGAAACATATGAACCTTTTTGTACTACATGGTCTCCCAGTACCCGGCGTAAGGCTTCGTGCAAGAGATGAGTGGCTGTGTGATTGCGTGCGATTGACAGGCGCCTTCTGCGGTCAACACTGGCCAGAACTTTCATACCGCTGATAAAGCTGCCGGAAGATACTTTAACTCTGTGCAGGAAAATGCCATCAGCAGTTTCTTCTGTGTTGAGAACTTCTGCCTTTGATTCACCGGAGCCAAGAGCGGTGAATACACCCTGGTCACCAATCTGCCCACCTGCTTCCGCGTAGAAAGGTGATGCTTTCAGGACAAAGATGAGCTCATCACCTTCATTAGCCTCATCCACACTTTCAAGCAGATTGCTGTCGTCAGCGGCTTTCAGGATGAAGTCCAGATCTACTTCCGCTTCGAGCTGATCATAACCCAGGAAGTCTGTCCTGCCCAAGGCTTTGACTTTATCAGGCAGTTGCAGGGCCCCCCAGGCTGTAGATACCTTTTCCTGTGTAGCACGGCGGGCTCTTTCCTTCTGTCTGTCCATCAAACGTTTAAAACGCTCACGATCTACCTTAATAGAACGCTCACTTGCAATTTCATCAGTCAAATCTAAGGGAAAGCCAAAAGTGTCATGTAGCTGGAATGCTATATCACCAGGCAGAATATCCTTCATTTCACTGCGCGCCTTGTCGATTTCTTCATTTAGAATCTGCATGCCTTGCTGTAAAGTACGGCCAAAACGCTCCTCTTCTTTTGACAGAACCCGGAGAATACGGTCCCCATCCTTCAGCTCAGGATAATAATCGACCGACTGGGCAATGGCGACCTCTGTCAATTCACTGAGGAAGGGATCTTTAATTTCCAGCAATCTGCCATAGCGGACAGCACGTCTGATCAGTCGTCTCAGGACATAACCCCTGCCCTCATTACCCGGCAAAACACCGTCAGCGACCATCATCATTGCCGATCGCACGTGATCAGTGATAACACGTATGGCAATGTCATCTTTCTTATCTTGGCCATATTCTTTGCCGCTTATTTCACAGACTTTATCCAGGATCGCACGTACCGTATCAACTTCAAAAAGGTTTTTGACTCCTTGCATGATGACGGCAATTCGTTCAAGCCCGGCGCCGGTATCAATATTCTTCTGTTTCAGGGGAGTATAGGAGCCATCCTCTTCACGGTTAAATTCAGTAAAAACAAGATTCCAGAATTCAACATAACGGTCACAGTCGCAGCCGACGTCACAGTTGGGGTCATCACAGGCAAATTCAGGGCCGCGATCATAGAATATTTCAGAACATGGTCCGCAGGGACCGGTTCCGTGCTCCCAGAAGTTATCTTTGTCGAAGCGACGCATGCGTTCAGCCGGCATCCCGATGTCGTCATGCCAGATATTGTATGCTTCATCATCATCACAGTGTACTGTTACCAGCAGCCTTTCTACAGGCATTTCCAGCCACTCTGTGATAAATTCCCAGGCCCAGGCGATAGCTTCACGCTTAAAATAGTCACCAAAAGAGAAGTTACCCAGCATCTCAAAATAGGTTCCATGTCTGTCTGAAATTCCGACATTTTCAATATCTGGTGTACGGATACATTTTTGACTGGTGGCAATACGTTTAGACGGTGGTGTAGCCGCTCCTGTAAACCAATTCTTCATTGGGGTCATACCCGCATTAATCAGGAGAATAGAGGGATCATTTTTAGGTATCAGAGAAAAGCTGGGCAGTATTAGATGATCTTTTTCCTGAAAAAATTCCAGAAACATTGATCTGATAGTATTTAAGCTAAGAGGCTTCATAGATTGGACTCCTTATAGTGTTATTCTGCTTATTCTATAATATAAAGGCGGCTGACGCTGTGTCCTGCAGAACACGCGCCGCCGCCCTTAATTCTATATCTTTTATGCTCGTCTTACAAAAGACAGTGACAAATCCGATGCAAAGTTTTAATCTCCGATCATGGCATCCAAAACTGCTTGCGCAGGAACCCGGAGTTCTTCACCGGTAAAGATATTGTCACCTACTGCTTTACCGTTATATTTCATAAAGGCTTCATATAGTTCATCAGAGTAAGTTCCGTATGATTCCATCATTATGGCCCAGGGCGAGTCACCTGCCTGAACAACGTATATCGAATCCGCCGGCTCCACAGGCTCTTCAGTTGGTCCATCTGTCGGATCTGTTTGTGTATCTGTAGGATCAGGATCAACCGGCGGTACTATCACGGGGGGCGTTTCAGTTACTTCTATAGGGGCTGTCGGAGCTGATTCAGTAGTTTTCGGATCATCCTTGCCGCCACCCAGGAGTTTGATTAAGGCGAAAATACTCAAAGCGATTATTGCTATCAGAACAACATAGAAAATGATCTGTTTGTTGCGGGAAGAACGATCGTATTTGGCTCGCTGATCAAGCTCGTCATAGTAAGTATCGTTATCATCGTCCAGATAGCTGTCATCCCAGACCTGGCCTTTATAGGCACTGCCGGTGTATGCATCATCGTGATCTGCAAAATCATCGTAGATTTCACTTTGTCCGAAGCGTCTGCGCTGATCTTCCGGAGAAGTGTAAGCAAAACCCGGGACTGCTGACCGGCCATCATCCTTTATCTGATCAAAAGATGCTGTTTCAGTATCAGAATCAGAATATTCCGGTCTGAAGGCGACATCCTCATCATCAGGCTCTGCCCAGCTATCAGAAAGCTCAGCTTCCGCCTCCGGTTCACTTAAGAAATCCACCATATCCTGACGCTGATAACGCTGTGTTGCCTGCTCATCAGGATCAGAAGGGACAGGAGCGTCAAAGGGTGTTCCCATCACTGCCTGAGTATTGAAACGTCCCAGATTAAGCTGAGAAGATTTATGGCTGTCTTCCATCACTGACTCCACCATGCCCAGCATCAGCTGTAAAGGAGTTCCCGGCACCTGGGCGGATGCTGACGTGAGAAGAAGACCGGCAGCATCGTACTGATCTTCAGCACTATTCAGAATACGCATAATGTCTCTTTGTCCCAGCGCCTGATACAGCTCCTGGTTACAAATAAGAAGATTATCTCCCTGCTCTATCTGAGCAATATTAGAGTAACGCAAAGTGCCCGCTTCACCGGCAATAAAATCATTAATACCGCCAACGGGCTGCCCGTCAGCGTCAACTGCGTTAAATTCCATTGTCTCATCAGTTAAAGGATAAAGAACACCACGACGGTAGAGCAAAGCTACTCCATCACCTAAAGTCACGGCTGCTACTTCACCATCGCGCAGCACAAAGCCCGAAAAATATGGTTCACGAGCCCCCTCTTCCGCAAGAGTTATACGGCCCGTTACATCCATAGCAACATCAGCTAAATCATTTAGTCCGCTGTCGATATCGCTGGAAGGATCATTTATTTTTTCTGTCAGACGCTCAAGAGGCTCCCGCCAAGCTGTATCGTCTTCCTGCCTATTATACGGATAGCCGAAAATTGAAAACAGAAAGCCCCTGTCTTCACGGTCCAGCGTCGAATCAACAGACCTTTGCTCTCGTCTTCCCGGAAAGCGGCCATCCAGACAGTAAGAATCAACAATTCCCTCTGTAGGATAGTATCGGGCTGCCACGGTAAGAGCCAATCGCGTAAAAACAGTAGAAGATGACTTGGCCATACATGCCTCCTAAACAATAATTGAATTAAACATTTTGATTAATTCTAACATAAAAGAACAATCCGCTAATAGCATTAAAATAGCTAATCCGGCATTTATCTTTATTCTATATAAAATGCTGGCGGCCGTAAATAAGACCTTTTATTTATTCAGACTATACATTAAAATATCCTGCCTTGTAGAGCAGGTGGGCCAGCTCTAAATCGTCAGGGCTGGTAAGTTTCAGATTACGGCTGTCTCCGCTGACTGTGCGAACCGGGTAACCAATGCGCAAAAGGAGGGCAATATCATCCGTCGCCTGTATCCTTTCTTCTCTTGCCAATTTAAAGGCATGCAGAAGAATATCCAGGTCAGCAGCCTGTGGGGTCTGCATTTGCAACAGCTCATCACGTGGCATCTCTAGTTCCTTCAGTGCAAATTGTCCAACTTGTCTGATCGTGTCCGTCACGGGCAAAGTCGCAACCACAGCACAGCGTTCAGCTTTCAAGGCTGACAAAACACGTCCGACCACAGCAGACGGGATAAAACAACGGGCTCCGTCATGAATCAGAACCAGAACCCGGCCTTTAAAGCCTGCAGCATGCTTTTCAACTGCCTGTAAAGCATTAAAAACTGAATCCTGGCGCGTCTTGCCTCCGGCAATAAAACCCTCCAGCCCCCGGTAGTCTGCGCTCAAAGCAATATTCTGCTCTGTTTCTTCCGGGGAAGGCATATCTTCCGCTGCCATGACTGTAAAAATGTGATCAATAGCCTCGTTCTTACTGAAACGTTCCAGACACTGGTCAAGCAGGCTGCGACCAGCTATTTTAAGCAGCATCTTGTTTTGATCTGCCTGCATGCGTTCTCCGCGTCCGGCAGCCAGGATAATCGCATAGGTCCGAAATTCGCTCATTAGTTTTCCTATTTTTCCCCGGAAAAGAGAAGATCAAAAGCTTCCTGCACATTGCTGACATAGAAAAGCTTCACATCACTCTTTTGTGTGTTTTCATATAGTTTCATCTGTTCCCGACCGGCAGCAGGCAAAACAAAACTCTGCCAGCCGACACGGCTGCCTGCTTCTATCCGCTTTGCCATCTGGCTTACAGGACGAACTTCACCCGTCAGGCCAACTTCTCCCAATACAATAGCATCCAGATGTAAAGGTTCTTCCCGGAAAGTTGAGAGTATAGCTGACATAATAGCCAGGTCGGCCGCAGTCTCAGCGATACGGATCCCTCCGGTCACATTTACATAGGTGTCAAACTGTGACAGATCAACGCGGATACTTTTAGCCATGACAGCCAGCAGCAGTGACAGCCGCGACCGATCAATTCCCTGGGTCATTCTGATTGGAGTACCATAGGGAGATGCAACAGTTAAAGCCTGTATTTCCAGGAGCAAAGGGCGGCTGCCTTCTATTGTTGAGGTCACGACTGAACCGGCAGTATGTCTGGGACGGCCACTGGATAGTAAAGCCGAAGTTTCACTGACTGAAATTAGTCCCTTGTCAGTCATCTCAAATACACCCAACTCATCTGTAGCGCCAAAGCGGTTCTTTACCGCACGTAAAAGACGCACGCTTGTATCCTTTTCCCCCTCAAAATAAAGGACAACATCCACCATATGCTCTAAAACTCGCGGGCCTGCAACAGTGCCTTCCTTTGTCACATGTCCGGTCAGAATCAAAGTTATCGCCAGTTCTTTTGCGATCCGCAGCAAGCCCATAGTAACTTCCCTGATCTGGCTCAGCGATCCTGGTGCTGCCGAAAGTTCAGCTGAATAAACTGTTTGAATGGAATCTATCACTGCTATCTGCGGTCTAAGCGATCTCAGGCTTTCTTCAATAGCAGCAAAGTCAGTTACAGTAAGCAGTCGGATAGCTTTACCTGCCAATCCCAGACGTTCCGCCCTCAGACGAATTTGCTCAGCTGATTCTTCACCACTGATGTAAAGTGTCTCATCCTCCGCAAAACTGCCCAAAGCCTGGAGTGCCAGGGTGGATTTACCTATGCCCGGATCACCGCCCAAGAGGACCAGAGATCCTCTCACAAAGCCCTGACCCAGGACCTGATCCAACTCATCGATACCGGTAAGAAGTCTGTCTTGCAAATCCGCTTCGAGCTCATTCAGCTTTAGCGGCTTTGTGCTTTGTCCGCTGTCATCAAACGGAAGCCAGCTGCCTTTTGCTGCTTGCTTCTTCTTGTTCTCTTTGCTGTCCGGCACTTCAGCAATTGTATCCCAGGCACCGCAATTAGTGCAGCGGCCAAACCAGCCAATATAATCCTGTCCACATTCAGTGCACATATAAAGAGACTTTTTCGCCATAAATCAACTCCTTTTGCCAGTATAGGACATTCGATCGATAAATGGTATAATTTTTTGCAGTATTTCTCTTAGTGACCAGTGCCTGTTGAAGCTTCTGACTCTGTCTTTTCATTCATTTTGCATTGATCTTTTTATTGAGAATTCTGAAAGGAATTATTGTGACTGAAGACATTAGAGCAATTGAAAATTCCTATGAATCCGCTTTTGCTAATGAATTTGAGATCCCTTCGCTCACCCTGAACGAATCTCTGACAGCTATGGCTCAGGAACGTCCTGCAGAAAAAGCGCTTTCCTATTACGGCAGGGATTTATCCTACTCTGAATTGCAGGCAAGAATAGATATCTGTACACGTGCCCTGATTGCCAGCGGGGTCAGAGAAGGTGATGTTCTGGCTCTTTGTCTGCCAAACCTTCCGGCTGCCGTCATTGTTTTTTATGCTGCCAACAAACTGGGCTGTATCTGCAATATGATTCACCCCCTCTCACCTCCCCGTCTGGTCAGCAGGCATCTGGAAGAAACAAAGAGCACTTTTCTTTTTATAGCTGATATCGCAGTTAATAAATTGCGGCCTTTGCTGGAAGAATTGAAGGAAACAAATAAGATTAAAGATATTATCATCTGCGGCATGGCCGACTATGCACCCGTCTGGAAGCGGCCTTTCTTTAAACTCCAGCTGCGCAAAAACATAGCAGAAAAGGATCTGTTAACCGCTAGCAGCTCCTGGGATGAATTTTTGAAAAGAGCTGATGCTGTCAGGGATATTCCCGTACGCAGCAAAGACCATAAAAGTGTTTGTGCATACTTACACAGTGGCGGCACCACTTCGGAACCGAAAACGATCATGCTCAGCGACTATAACTTCAACGCTATTGCTTATCAGGCCAATCAGCTGCTGGGTTATCCCCAGTCTGAACCGGTTCCTTCCGGCAAAAGTATGATTACAGTCTTGCCCCTCTTTCATGGCTTTGGTCTTTGTATCGGCATGCATACCTGCCTCATTAATGACATCAAAGTTTATCTCCTGCCCCGCTTCTCTGCCAAAGCCGTGGCAAAGTTGTTTAAACATAAAAAAGCCAACTATATCTGTGGCGTCCCTACTTTATATGAAGCTTTATCAAAAGCCGATGAAATGAAAAACACTGATCTTTCCTGTCTGGAAGCTGCTTTCTGTGGTGGTGATTCACTGACTCCTGAGTTGAAAGACCGCTTTGACAAGTTTCTGGAAGACCATGGTTCAAAGTCGAAACTGCGTGAAGGCTACGGGCTGACTGAGACTGTTACCGTCTGTTCAGTTATGCCGGAGAATTACGCGGACAGAAACGGAATCGGCCTGCCGCTTTCCAATATCAAAATGAAGATAATCGATTCTGAAAGCCGCAAGACTCTGTCTGCAAATGAAATCGGAGAAATCTGCGTCAGCGGGCCCACTAACATGCTGGGTTATCTAAATGATGAAGAAGCCACTGCTCATGCAATTGTCAGACATGAAGACGGGCTGGACTGGGTAGAAACCGGAGATATCGGTTATCAGGATGATGACTCTTTTTTCCACTTTAAAGGCCGGCTTAAACGCACACTTAAAGTTTCCGGCATTCCTGTTTTTCCTAAAGAAATCGAGGAGCTGATCTCCGGTCTGGGGCAAGTGCGTTATGCAGCCGCCATCGGCATCCCGCATCCCTATAAAATGACTGTAGTCAAGGTCTTTGTTGTCGCTCATGAGGGAGCTGATCTGACGGAACTGGAAAAAGATATTATCCGCCTTTGTAAGTCTTCCCTGATTGCTCACGCAGTACCTCAGGAAATTGAATTCCGTGATAGCCTGCCGCAGACACTGGTCGGCAAAATTGATGTCAAGATACTGGAAGCAGAAGAAGCTGAAAGACGTGCACAAGCTGAGAAGCAGTCAGCATTGTCAGGCAAATAATCCGGCCGGTAAGTTGACTCACTCTAAATATGTGATAGAATATCGAAGCGATTAAGTCGCTGCCTGATTACATCCCGGGCGATTAGCTCAGTTGGGAGAGCGCTGCGTTCGCAACGCAGAGGCCGAGAGTTCGAATCTCTTATCGTCCACCAAAAAGCCCTGATTCCCAGAACCAGGGCTTTTTATTATCCGTACATTTTAGATACAAACCATCTGGTCAGTCTTATGGGAAATATCTTATAGGCCGCCAGCAAAAGGCGGTATGAAAGTCCGACTCCATATAGTGCTTTAGGATGCCTCTTACCGGCATAATGGAAAAGCTGTCCGGCAACGTACTCAGCTGCATAACCACTGCGCTCATCTTTTTCCATCTTGCTGATCGACCGCTCTTCGCTTTTTTCATAACAGGCCCAGGTCTCGCTATTCTTTTCACGATTATCGGTAAAAGCGGTCCGGCAGTCACCCGGCATAACAGCTATCGTCTTAATCTTATCTGCAGCAAGCTCGGTGTTCAATGCCAGAGCCAGCATATTGAGCGAAGCTTTGCTGGCTGAATAAAAGGCCTGGTATGGTATAGAGATCTCTCCGGCCACTGAGCTTGTAATCACAATACGGGGATCTTTAGCCTGGCGCAGCAGGGGCAGACAGCTCTGGATCACAGAAACTGCAGAAAAGAAGTTTACATCAAACTGCTTAATCATTTGGCTCTTTTGGGTGGCCACAACAGTTCCCGAAATTCCGAAACCGGCATTTGAAAAAAGAAGATCACAGTAGTCCCACTTTTCTGATATTTTTTCAAAGGCTGCCGCCAACTGCTCTTCATTTGTAATATCACAGGAAATCTGCCAAAGATTCCCTGCTTTCTCCTGGGCGGAAAAATCGGTTTCTGTCCTTGAAAGAGAGATCACTTCCACTCCGGCTTTCAGCAGGACTTTGACCAGGCCGGCACCAATGCCCGAGCTTCCTCCTGTAACAATTGCGCGAGTAAATAACACCATGCCATCTCCATTCATATAAGTTCAGCTGCATTAAAACCAGTCTAGCAGAAACTGTCAGCGGTGCGATTATTTCATTAGGTAAAATCTGCTAAACTAGTTCTATCTATCTTAAAAACAGTGAGGAAAAACATCAATGAAAAATATCATATACCGACTGGCAACTAGAGATGATCTGGATCAGGTACACCGGTTGCAAAAGCGTTACCATGTCAGCACAATTTCTGACGAAGACCGCCCGGATGGCTTCGTGACCACCCTATTTACTACAGAGCAGTTTGAGCGGCTGATCGACGACGAAGCCGGTCTATCTATTGCTGTTGACGGTGACAAGGTTATCGCTTACGCCATGGCTGCTTCCTGGGAATATTGGTCAGAATGGCCGTTATTCGCACATATGATTAATGAATTACCTGATACCGAATATCTGGGCAGAACCATGTCAATGAAAAATTCCTATCAGTATGGCCCCATCTGTGTCGACAAAGAATATCGCGGCACGGGAGTATTTGCACATTTGTTTGACTTCTCACGTGAAAGCATGCGCGACCGCTATCCGGTTCTGCTTACTTTTGTAAATCAGATAAACCCACGCTCCATAGCTGCACACCGCAAACTGGGACTTGATCTGGTAAAAGAATTCCAATTCAATAACAACGATTACTATGAGTTGGGCCTTGATACCGGTAAATCAGTCCTTGACAGATAATTAGAGTAATGCTCCTTTATTTGATAGCCCCACTCCTGCTCCTGGCAGCAATATTTCTTTATTACGGTTTTACAATTGCTCCCTGGCGTTTGCGTGTTAAAAACTATAAGCTCAAGCTGAGCAAGACCCTAGGCAGTTTTGCCGGCAAACGCATTGTGTTTTTCAGTGATATTCATCTGGGACCAAACTTCAATATTCAACACTTGCAGCAATTTTGCCGGCTTATCCTCTCACAGAAACCTCAGCTGATACTCTTCGGCGGTGATCTTCTGGAAGAGAAAACAGACCTGTCCAGCCAAAGCTTTAAGGCCGGTATCATCAAAGAACTTTCTCTGCTCAGTGATTTTTGCCCCTGCTACGCAGTTTTTGGTAACCACGACGTTGAAAGTCTGAAAAATCGCCAATACACTACTGAGGTCATTGAAGCATCCGGCTTTATAATCCTGCAGAACAGCTGGGCTGAAATTGATGATCTGCCTCTTTATGGCTTCGAAAACGCCAGTCACGACCAGCCTGAATTTGTTGATAATGCTGATTTAAATGAGGACAGCTTTCGTCTGTTGCTTTGTCACGAGCCGGATTTTGTCGGTAAAGTTAAACCGGTTCAGGGAAACAGCCTCTATCTTTCCGGACATTCACATGGTGGCCAGGTAACCCTCTTCGGTTTGCCGCTCATTCTCCCCGACCTGGGCAGACGCTATGTACGAGGCTGCCATCAGCTAAATGATAAGAGCCAGCTCCTGATCAGTAACGGAGTCGGCACCGTCCATATCCATGCACGCTTCTGTGCCAGACCGGACATAATTGTTCTGGATTTTCCGGAAAAGATTTAAACAGAGATCTCAAATACTATACTTTACCGAAAGCAACTTCCCTGAGCAGTTTTTATCAGGTCATTTCTTATGCAATCATGTATAATGAAGCTCGAGCTTTTCCGTATGCTCCAGGAGGAATTAAATGAATAAAGAAGTAATACGTGCATTAACTATTGCAGGTACAGATGCCAGTGGCGGTGCCGGAATGGCGGCAGACCTGACTACTTTTGAAGAGTATGGTTTATATGGCCAGGTCGCTCTGACTACTGTGGTAACCATGGACAAAGAAAGCTGGGGACATCATGTCAGCAGTCTGTCTACCCCACTAATTGAGGCTCAGTTTGAGACAATAGCTGCCAGCACGGTGCCGATTACAGCTGTGAAAACCGGGATGCTCGGCACTGTTGAAATCGTTGAGCTGGTCGCCTATTTTTTGAAGGATAACAAATTTAAATATATCGTGATTGATCCTGTTCTGGCTTGCAAAGGTACCGATGAAGTACTTAACCCGGAAACTGCGGACAGCATCCGTGACCTGCTGCTGCCGATTGCAACCGTTGCAACTCCTAATCTGTTTGAAGCAGGTGTTATGTCCGGTTTAGGCACCCCGACAAGTCTTGAGGAAATGAAAAAAACTGCAAAAGCCATTCATGAACTAGGCACCAAGTATGTTGTGGTCAAGGGGGGCAAAGCGATTAAAGCTGAGACAGCCATAGACATTCTCTTTGACGGTGAGGATTTCACAGTTCTCTCCAATCAAATGCTGGAACCGGCTCACACTCACGGTGCCGGCTGCACTTTTTCTGCTGCTATCACAGCCGGACTTGCTCTGGATATGGATATTCATGATGCTGTACGTACGGCCAAAGACTATGTCACAGCTGCCATCGAGAACGGCTTCCAGTACAACAGTTTTGTCGGACCCCTTTTCCGCCCGGCATACCGTCTGCAAAAGCAGGGTCGCTTTTAAACAGCAGTAACAAGGGTCTCTGAATTAAAAGCGGTCTCTTGCAGGCCGCTTTTTGTTATTATGTTTATCAAATCCCTTAGGCCGCATATGAGGACTGGCAATGCTTCAAGTCAAAAATCTGACAATCACACAATCCAGAGATTTACGAACACTTGTTGATAATCTCAGTTTCCATTTAAAGGCAGATGATAAAATGGCTGTCATCGGGGCTGAAGGTAATGGTAAATCCAGCCTCTTGCGTTTAATCCACGATCCCGGGCTGACAGCAAGCCACATATCATGGAGCGGCGAGATTAATAAAGGAAGCAAACGCAGTGCTCTGCTCGACCAGGAAACAGCCCCTGAACTCTCAAGACAAAAACCCCTGTCACTCTTTGCTGATTATACTGCTGATCCGGAACTCTACAGGCTTGCATCAGAATTATCTCTCCAAGTGGATTATCTCTTTTCTGACCGCGAACTTGGCACATTTTCAGGTGGTGAGCTGTTAAAATTACGCCTCCTTCATCTTTTGATGAAAAAGCCTGATATTCTGCTCCTGGATGAACCGGGCAATGACCTCGATTTGCCCTCGCTGCAGTGGCTGGAAGAATTTATACAAACAAGTGACAGAGCTCTTTTATATATTTCCCATGATGAGAAGCTTTTGTCTAATACTGCGAATTCACTTATCCATCTGGAACAGGTCTGGCGGCGGACAGAAGCACGCAGCACAGTCAGCAGACTCGGTTTTGATGCTTACCGTGTTCAACTATACGCTGCTGTGGAAAAGCAGAATCAGATGGCGGCCAAGGAAGAGCAGGATCACGAAAACAAGATGAAGCGCTATCAGCAGATACGCAATCGTGTCGACCATGAACTGAACACAATTTCCCGTGGAGACCCTGCAGGAGCAAGATTGCTCAAGAAAAAGATGCAATCTGTGAAATCAACAGGAAAGCGTTTTGAACGAGACTATGACAAACGCACCAGACCAACCGATTTAGAGCAGGAGATTGATTTTTTCGTCTCAGATCTGTCAGATCTGCCTTCCAATAAAGAAATCTTAGTCTTCCGGCGCCCGCAACTTCATATCGCAGACCGGCTGCTGGCAGAAAATTTGGAGCTGATCGTTAAAGGTCCTGAACACATTGGCATTACCGGCCCCAACGGCTGTGGCAAAAGTACAATGCTGCTGTCTATCCTTGATCAGCTTAAAAGCAGAACTGACATCAGAGTCTACTATATGCCCCAGGACTATACTGCCATTAATTTCCCGTCAGGCACAGCTATTGACTTTCTCGCTCCTTCGGGAAAAAAGGAAGATATGCAAGCTGCTGCAGACCTGCTGGGAAGCATGCATTTTACCCGCGAGGAGATGCTCCGCCACCCGCATGAGCTATCCGGCGGTCAAAAGACTAAGCTGCTTTATGCTAAACTGCGCCTGGACCAGCCAAATGTCCTGCTTCTGGATGAGCCTACCCGCCATCTTTCGCCACTTAGTGGACCGGCCAGCCGCCAAGCTTTGCGTGCTTTTGGCGGTGCCATCATCAGCGTCTCACATGACAGGCTTTATCTGCAAGAGGTCTGCGACCGGGTATTGCGTCTCACGCCACTGGGTTTAGTCGAAGAGGATCCGGATTTATATCAATAAATACTTGCTAAAAACCACTTTTGCGCTCAAACCAAAGTACAAGTCTGTGTGGCAGAATTCTGGATAGCAGACGTAGTGATTTAGCCGGTAAATTGCAGACCGACATATCTTTACCTTTATCGGATCGCTTCAGTGCTTTAGCCGCAACCTTTTCAACGTCCTCGAATCCCATCTTTTTGATGGGATTAGCATCGAATTCAATCCCATTAACTTCAAAAAACTCTGTTTTCATCGGATTGGGGCATACGGCCGTAACTGTAATATCCCGCTCTTTCAGTTCCTGATGTAAGGCACGTGAAAAGCTGATTACATAAGCTTTGCTGGCTGCATATACTGCTGCTTTATACTGCGGCATGAAACCGGCCACTGATGCCAAGTTGATTATGCGTCCGCCCCGCTTCATATAAGGCAGGCAAATAGAAGTCAGAGCGGTCAGGGCAAGGCAGTTCACTTCCACCATGTCTTCATTGCAATCCAGATCGCAAAAGGCATCAAACTTGCCGAAACCTGCAGAATTGATCAGGGTATGAATTTGAGATCCACTGTCTTTAATTTTAAAGAGCAATTGATCTCGCCAGTTCTTATCAGTAATATCCCCAGCCAATACGCGGGTCGGCTTAGTCAGTGATTCAGCAAGTTCATTTAAACGTTCTTCACGTCTGGCACACAACCAGATTTCATCCAAACGGGTGTCAGCATCCAAATTAATGGCAAATTGGCGCCCGATTCCTGATGAAGCACCGCTTATTATTGCAATCGTAGCATTTCTCCCGGAAGATATCTCACTCGTCACTGCTTAACCTCGCAACTTTTGCTTTTAAATATTCTAAATAGCATTGTAGCAAATTAGCCGCGCTTTTATTTCATCAGGATTTTCTACAATAAAAAACAAACACAGTGTGTTTGTTTTCGTCTTATCTGAAGATTAATCTGAATTAATAGAATTGTTTAGTTCTGTATTTAATTAAAGCAAATCTGCAAAAGTTAAACTTTGCATGCAATTGTCAAAATGTTCCTGCATTTTTTCGTAAGCTGCATGAACTTTGCAATTCTCGCTTGCGTCGCGGCTGCAATAAGCATCTGCTTCCAAACATCTGTTCAGGCGAGTTGTAGTTTCCATTGCATTTACAACTTCGAACAAACTTATTTCACTTGCAGGTCTTGCCAGGCAGGAACCACCTTTGGCTCCTCGTTTTACAGAGACAATACCGGCTTCCCTTAATTTTTGTATTATAGAAGGCAAATAGTTGCCCGGAATATTCATTTCCTCTGCAATCTTAGTTGTCGATAATATTCCATCAGATTTTGCCAGTTGGAGCACAGCCCGAATTGCATAATCAGTTGTAAGATTTATCTGCATTAAGCAACCTCCCAGTAATAATAAGTTAATAATATATTTTCCATGTTAAGGCTATAATTTAGAGTTATATCACCTATTTATAGAAGATATTGAATACGTAATTAACCAACGAATTCAGCATAAATTAAGGTATTTAAATTGTCAAATTGCTGACAGATTAGAAAATCTGTTCGCTCAGGGCAAGAGAATGGCGTGAATTCCCCTATGTTTTAACTTCTGAAAAGGATAAGAATTCACGCCACTTGTTTGTTTATATTTCTGCCCTTAGCATCTGATCTTTCTATACTTCCAGATTTTTCGGACCGAAACCGTGAAGCAATAAGGTCGACAGATCATTCTTTTCATAGTCAGTTATAGAACGTGCAACATAGACTTTCATGTGGCCAGCGGAAAACTCGTTAAGAAATTGGCGGCAGATGCCGCAAGGATAAGCTAATCCCCGGTCCTGCTCTGCCCTGCCATCTTTCCAGCCGGCAACTGCTATTGCAGAAAATTCTTGTGCACCCTCAGCCACCGCCTGCATAGCGGCGCCGCGTTCAGCGCAGATTCCGGCTCCATAGGCTGCGTTTTCCACATTGCAGCCGGAGAAAACTCTCCCATCTGAACACAGCAAGGCTGCTCCGACTTTAAACTCTGAATATGGCGCATAGGCCTTATCACGTGCTGCTATAGCTGCAGCTATAAGTGTCTGCACTTCAAGTTCACTCAGTTCATTGTTTCTGACCTGAAACTCTGACATTCTTGACTCCTTTTAGTAGCGGAAACGAGCTGCTATTCTCGTTTCCATTTCCTTGACGGAAACCGGAACCATTACCACGTTGCCACCCATCTGAAAACAGTCGCGAACGAGCTGATCAAACTCCTCGCTCTCTTCATCACGGTAATCGCAGCGAATGAATAATGTTTCAATTTTACATTCTTCTGCTGCTTTTTTTATGTCACTCATGCGAGTAGATGCCTTGTCGTCAGCCAAGCCTTTGACCAGACTTTCCATCCCTCTTTTTATTTTATCATTTTGTATATTGTCAAAAATACCAAGGATGGCTGCTTTCAGGCTTTGTGAGTCAAAGTCACGTAGTGGCTTACCCAGATCTTCTTGAAGATATAATTCGTTTGATGCCACCGACCGCCAGTCAGCCATGTTTTCGCGAACACCTGACAAGATGACAGGTGATTGTTTTTCAACAAAATATGGTGTCAGATTCTCTTCCAGATATCGATAATACTTTATCTTATCAATTTCCTTCATTTCCGCGGCCGAGCGATGACCATGAAATGCCGTGCCGCCTTTGCCGCCATAGCTGCCGAAGTTTACATCCGAGCCGGCATCAATATCCGGGAATAATTCCGAGAAACTCAGGATTCCATGATCCTCAACTGCTTTCAGCTTTGATCCGTCCCCCTGATGAAGGCTAAAGCGGTCTCTGCCTATATCAAGGATATAGTGTGTGGATATATGTTGTTCAGCTGACAGCAATGGCAGCAAATGCAGAATACTCTGCACAACTACCAAATCATCTACGGCTTCGGATAAGTTGTATATCAGCATGTTCCCGTCTCTTAAGAAAAGAGCAAAGGCCTCACTTCTGTCATTCCAGAAAACTGTATCGCTCTGAAGGTCATAAAGAAGCTCCATCTCTTCCTTCAAAGCTTTTCGATCAAAATATTTTGCCAGTTTCTCCTCTGCTTCCTTTATCAGATTTTTGAAACGAATAGCATTAGAACCCGGATCGGATCCTTCATGCGGAGTGGATTGATAGAGTGATAAAACTGTAGCAGCTTCATCATTCATCATACGGATTTTAGGGTGAAGTCTGTCCATAGCAAGTCCTTTCTATGATCTTTGTCAGAATAATAGATCAGATCGGTGAATAGAAGTATTTTAACAGATAGCTATCAATCTTTCTGTCACAGCAGGATTATAGCTAAAATAGCATTTGCTTAATTATTCTGAAATTAAAAGCAGGCCCGGCATGTAATAAATAACTCAGCGCACTGCTTTTCTTTAGTGTAGACTTAGCCATGAAGAATTGAAGAAAGGAATCTATTATGGATTTACAAGCAGCAAAAGGCTACAAGAAAGCAGCCGGTACAACAAATTTGATTAATATCCTTATGGACAGCGGCAATAGCATAGTAATTGAGCTGGATGAACAGGCAGCCCCTGTCACCGTCGCAAATTTTCAGAAGCTGGTTTCTGAAGAGTTCTATAACGGCATTATTTTCCACCGCATTATCCCAGGCTTTATGATTCAGGGAGGCGATCCCCTGGGAACAGGAACAGGAGGCTCGGATACTAAAATCAAGGGTGAATTCGCATCTAATGGTGTCAATAACCGCTTATCTCATGTCCGCGGGGCAGTTTCCATGGCCAGAACACAAGTGCCGGATTCAGCGAGCTCACAGTTTTTCATCTGCCATGCAGACAGCCTTTTCCTTGATGGGGAATATGCCGCTTTTGGAAAAGTTGTTGCGGGTATGGACGAAGTTGACCGCATCGCTGATCTCAAGACTAATAGAAATGATTTCCCGGAAAATCCGCCCCTTATGAAGCAGGTCTTTTTTGTGGTAGAGGAAGAAGCCTAAGTCAATTTGACATTCTTGACAATAATCGCCCCTAAAGCTAGGATATTATTATACATATTTCATATATTTCAGAGGGGGAAATTATGGATAATCAAGATTTTGCAACTCGTCAGATTCACGCCGGGTCATTAAAGCGAGAGAACTTCAGGCCTCTGGTCATGCCAATCTATCAAAGTTCAACTTTTTACTTTGATAGTGTCGAACAGGGTGCTGCCCTCTTTGCGGGTGAAGAAGATGGATATTTTTATACCAGAATCGACAACCCGAATCAAAGAGAACTGGCAGCACGTCTGGCCCAGTTAGAAGGCGGAGAGAGTGGTTTGGTTTTCGCCTCCGGTATGGGCGCAATCAGCTCTACTTTATGGTCACTGCTCGGCAGCGGTGATCATATCATCGCCGGCAATACTCTTTACGGCTGTACCTATGAACTTCTGCATGAAGGGTTTCCCCGCTTCAAAATTGATGTCGATTTTGTCGAATTGACAGAAAGCGGAATTCTGGAGAGCTTTCTGCGTCCGGAAACGAAAATTGTCTATATTGAAACACCTGCCAACCCCAATTTAAAAATTGCGGACATTAGCTATCTAGCTGCTACGGCACATAGTTACAATCCGGAAATCAAAGTAATCGTGGACAATACCTTCGCCACCCCTTATCTGCAGCAGCCATTGACACTGGGAGCAGACATCGTGGTCCATTCTGCTACCAAGTATCTTAACGGCCATGGCGATGTTGTAGCCGGAGCAGTTATATCGGACTTAGATACTATCAAATTGATTTCCGGTAATGGCTTGAGGTATTTCACCGGTTCTGTACTGGGGCCTTTTGAATGTTTTCTGATCTCCCGCGGACTGAAGACACTTGACCTGCGCATGGAAAAACACTGTACCAACGCCCGGAAAGTTGCAGAATTCCTGGATCAGGATGAAAGGGTAAAAAAGGTTTACTTCCCCGGGCTAAAATCACATCCTGCTTACCAGCTGGCTCAAAAGCAGATGAAGCTGCCGGGAGCCATGATCTCTTTCGAACTGGCAGGTGATAAAGAATACTGTGCCAGCTTTGCCAATAACTGCAAGCTCTGCCGGCGGGCGGTTTCATTGGGTGATGCTGAAACTCTGATCCAGCATCCGGCCAGCATGACTCACAATACATATAGCCCTGAGGCATTAGCTGAAGCTGATATAGCGGAAAATCTACTGCGAATTTCAGTCGGTCTGGAATCTGCCTCAGACATTATCGCTGATCTTAAGCAGGCGCTGGATAATTGCGATAATTGATCCCATCTTTCTTGTAGAAAAAAAAGTGACATGCCGATATTGCCGGATGTCACTTTTTTTTGCTTTTCTAAGCGAACTAATATTCTTCGTACTGTAACTTATAGAGAAGCTTGAACAGACCGTTCCGGGCCAGAAGCTGGTCTCTTGTCCCCTGCTCAGCAACCCTGCCTTTATGCATGACAATGATCTTATCCGCATTGGCAATGGTAGAAATCCGGTGAGCTACAGCTATCATGCTGCGGCTGACGGACATTTTGCTGATCGCATCCTGAATCAAGAGTTCTGTCTCCGTATCAATATTCGCAGTTGCCTCATCTAAAATCAGCAACGAAGGTTTTGCAGCAATGGTTCGGGCAAAAGATAAGAGTTGTCTCTGGCCGGACGATAGCGTGCTGCCGCGTTCCATGATTTCTTCATCATAGCGTTTTGGTAATTTATCGATGAATATATCAGCATTAACAATTTTTGCTGCCTGTCTGACATCAGTGACCGATACTTCCGGACGATTCAGGCTGATGTTCTCCATGACACTGCCGGAATACAGGAAGACGTCCTGCTGAACCACTCCAATAGACTCGCGCAGCTGCTTGAGGTCATATTCCCTGATATCAATACCATCAAGCAGAATCTGCCCTTTATCGATGTCATAAAAGCGGCAGAGCAGGTGCATGATAGTGGACTTGCCGGCACCGGTAGCACCAACAAAGGCAACAAACTCTCCAGGCTCCATGCTGAAGGAGACATCTTTCAGAACCCATTCTCCTTCATTGTAGGCAAACCAGACGTTTTTAAATTCAATCTTCCCCTCAAGTCCTGTGGCTGGAACTGCCAGCTCTCCGCCGCTATCCTCAACTTCCTGATCCATCAGGTGGAAGATTCGATGGGTTGAGGTCATAGCAGACTGAACAAGATTGAAGGTTTCAGCCAGTTCCAGGATCGGCTGGAAGAAACGCTGGATATAATCGATAAAAGCATAGAGAATACCAAAAGTGATTATACCGTCAAGATGACTGCGTCCGCCAAACCAGATCAGGGCTGCAATGCCAAGAGATCTTATAATCTCAATAAAGGGGCGATAAGTCGCATAGTATTGAACTTCCTTGCTGCTTAAGTCCAGATATTCACGGTTAATCTCATCAAATTCTTCTGTCACCTGCTTTTGTCTGTGGAATACCTGAATTGTCCGCATCCCGGAAATGTTCTCAGATAATTTTGTATTTATCATGGAGAGAACACGGCGCTGAGCATAATAGACCTTTCTGATCACACGGCGGAATACCATAGAAATAATAATGATCGCCGGCGTCAGAAGCATCACAAAGCTGGCGAGTCTGCTATTCATGCTGTACATGATCACGACAATACCGGCCAAAGTAATCAGGCTGCGGAAGATTGTAGTCAGGACTGAAGTAAACATTTCGTTTAGCGTTTCAGTATCATTAGTCACCCGTGTAACCAGACTTCCCTGCGGATAATGATCAAAAAACGTCATAGGGAGTTTCAGAATATGATCGTAAAGATCCTGCCTGATTCTTCTTAAAATCTTTTGTCCCGTCTTATGCAGCATATAGTCCTGACCATATCCGGCAACAAAAGCCAGCAGAACAGTTGCAAGATAGATCAAAGCCATCTGCGTTGCACCTGACAAGGCCAGAGCCCGTTCATTCTGGCTTGCCGCGGGGTCAAGCAGAACAGAAATATTGTTATCGATAATCATCTGTGTCAGTCGGGGCTGAGCCAGGGTCATGCCCACAGAGATAATAATCAGCAGAAAAATGACGATGAACTGCTTATAGTAAGGAGTGCCATAAGAGTAAAGGCGCTTCAATGTCTTGCGGTCCGGCTTTCTGCTTCTGGCATTCTCCTCATCAAGATGCTTGTACTTAGTCTGAGCCATCTTACGCCTCCTCCCTGTCGTCACGCAATTCACTTTCCAGAAGCTGCCTCTGATAAAGTCTGGCATAGAAGCCATCTTTGTCCTGCATGAGCTCTGCATGCGAACCCTGCTGCGAAATAACACCATCTTCGAGTACCAGAATCTGTTTTGACCGCTGAACTGTCGATACACGCTGACTCACAATAATCAAACCATGTTCCAGTTCTTCCAGATGATTCAAAATATCTTTTTCAGTGTTGGTATCTACAGCAGATAGCGAATCATCCAGAACCAAAATCTGAGCGTCCTGATAATAAGCACGGGCGATCGCCAGACGTTGCTTTTGCCCACCTGACAAAGTCACCCCTCTTTCACCGACCCAGGTCCTGTATTGGTCGGGCATGGCTTCTATGTCTTCTGCTACCTGTGAAAACTCCGCAGCTTCCCTGACCTTTTCCGGATCATAGCCATCATCACCACTAAAGGCAATATTGCCGGCAATAGTGCGTGAGAACATGAAACTCTCCTGCTCAACAAAAGCGATTTTACTATAGAGTTCTTCATAAGAGAGATCTCTGACATCAACACCATTCAGAAGAATCTGTCCCGAATTTATATCATAGCGCCGAAGCAGCAGGTTCAGGATGGTGCTTTTGCCTGACCCCGTGCGACCCAAGATTGCCAGACTTTCATTGCCCTCAAGTGAGAAGCTCACACCTTGCAGAATCCAGGGCAAATTATCCGCATAACGGAAATAGACATCCCGGAACTCAATTCTGCTTGCATCGTCAGCTTTAGAACTGCTGATTTTGATAGCTGATGTGGTTTCCTTGACTTTGGCTTCAGCTGCGAAAATTTCATTGATTCTTCCCATAGCTGCGATACCGCGCTGGAAGCTGTTAACAACCATACCTATGGCCATCAGAGGCCAGACCATCATGCGAAGGTAATTAAGCACTGCTACAAAATCACCTAAAGACATACTGCCAATAAGCATGCGCCGGATACCGTAAAGAATAAAAATAACCAGAGCAATACCGGCTATGAACTGAATCAAGGGATCAAAGAGGGCACTCATGCGTAACATATCCATATTTTTAGTCTGATAATCTTTGTTAATTTTCCCAAAAGACCCCGCACGGTTTTCTTCAATACCAAAAGCTTTAATGCTGTTGATGCCGGAAATATTCTCCTGCACTTCAGTTGTCAGCTCGGAGAAAGTATCCTGTACTGCCCGGCTGCGTCTCTGCAGCGGTTTGGACATGCTGAATACAACAACTGTAATAAAAGGTAAAGCAAGCAAAGCAACCATGGCTGTTTTAAAACCAACCGTATAAATCATCATGATTACGGTGAATATGGTCATAAAAACGGCATCTACTATCATGATAATGCCGCCTCCCATCGAGTTGCGCACCATGAGAACATCATTAGTCACATGTGCCATCAAATCACCGGTACGATGTTTATTAAAAAAGTTGTCATCCAACTTAAGATATTTCTTGAAGAGTTTGTCTCGCAGCCAATACTCCAGCTTTCTGGCCGTACCAAAGATATAAACACGCCAAAAATAGCGGCCTGCTGCAACAGTCAGGCCCAATAGAAATATGGCCAGAGCTGCCTGACCGGTTCGCTCAATTGTCAGTTCCCCAAACTGTGCCCAGTCTGCAAATTTTTTCAACACCTGTGGCACCAGCAGATTCGCAGTATCAACAAAAAGCAAGGCAACAATCCCAAAGATATAACGCCATTTATGTTCACGTATAAATGGTAAAATAGTTCGATATTCTCTCATAGCTTTCCCCTATCCCCAGACATTGTACAGTAATTAGCTAAATACAGTAATCGGGTAGGACCCCGTTCAT